>Ga0099364_10006199_pt1 | contig 17478 bp, 12 predicted proteins | sample TergutTh196P3_FD_73070 | JGI IMG/M metagenome (GOLD analysis project Ga0099364, IMG submission 73070) | Microcerotermes parvus P3 segment gut microbial communities from Pointe-Noire, Republic of the Congo - Th196 P3 | ecosystem: Host-associated > Arthropoda: Insects > Digestive system > Gut ...
CTGACTGTTTTTAAGGAAGCCATAATTAATGCGCTTTCGCATCGCGACTATTACGAACGCGGAGCGCGAACCATGATTGAAATCTATGACGACCGCGTAGAAATATCCAATCCGGGCGGTCTGTTGATGGGCGTAAAGAAGGATTTCGGAAAAAAAAGTATGACACGCAATCCCTTGATATTCGGTTTGTTTACCCGAATGAATTTGGTAGAACAGGTTGCCTCGGGTATTCCCCGAATGTGTGATGAAATGCAGGAAGCAGGATTACCTGAACCGAAGTTTTCTACAGAAGGAGGTTTTTTTACTGTGGAATTTAAACGACCACAGAAAAATGATGATGACACTATAAATTTAGATGATGACACTATAAATATAGATGATGGCATTATAAATTTAGAAGATGGCACTGTAAATTTAGAAAATGGCACTGTAAATATAGAAAACAGCACTGTAAATTTAGAAAATGGCACTGTAAATATAGAAGATGGCACTATAAATATAGAGGATGGCACTATAAACTTGGATGATGGCACTATAAATATAGAAGATGACATAATAAATTTGGAAGAGATAATTTATAGATTGATTAACGATAAAGAAGGAATATCTACTCCTGAAATATCAAAACTAATAAATAAAAGTTTAAGAACGACAAAGCGTTATCTTGCCAAACTAAAAGATTCCAAAAAAATTGAGTTCAAAGGCGCGCCCAAAACAGGAGGATATTATCTAAAATAAATAAAATCAAAAATCAAAAAATATGCATAAAATAATCACAACAATTTTTTCTTTAATTTTTTGTCTTTTTGTTCAAGCCCATTCGGGCAAGGCGAGTTTCCACATCATCATCGATACTGATGGCGCTGCCGACGACCTGCGCGCTATCTGCATGTTGCTGAGCAACCGCGAAGTTGAAACATTAGCGATAACAACATCTGAGGGCGCATTGACGCCCGATGCGGCAGCGTTGAAAGTAAGATCATTGCTGAATCGGTTTCACCATCAGGGAATACCGGTAGGAGCAGGACGGGCTCTTGGTATAGCTCCTCCGGCATGGCGACGGCAATCGGAACAAATATCATGGGGCGATGTTGCAAATATCAAATCATCCGATAAAACAGCCAAAGACCTGATTATTCAAGAGATTGAAAACGATAATAAAAAGGTTATTATCTTTTGTTTGGGAGCGCTGACAAACCTGAACGACGCGCTGAACGCAAAGCCTGAATTGAAGAACCAAATAGAACGAGTTATATGGTATAACAGTTCGGTAAATCCCCTGCGAGGCTCTAACTATGACGCCGACCGCGCCTCGGCAGACAGGGTTCTTGCAAGCGGCGTTCGTGTGGATATTGTTTCCGCCGAAACAGGTCCTGAAATTGTAATTGACGGGCAATACCTGAACATGCTAAACGAGGTAGAAAACAACCGGTATGCGAAAAAAATAGTAGAATCGCACAATAGCAACGTTTTGAAGCCGGTAGTAGAATCGCGCCATCTGAAAATGTGGGATGATTTGGCGGTGGTCTACCTGTTTATGCCGCAACTGTTTACTGTTGAACACGTTAATGACGATATTTCCTTATATTCACTTTCTGACGCCAATATGTCGATGTTTGCAAAGATGATAGCTGTAAATATTTTGGAAGGCAAGCCTGACAGCGAGAGCCGCGTATTCTTCGGTTTTCCCGACGACCCAAGTCTGTATGCCGCCGATATTGCTCCTGTGGTGAAAAGCATTATCGCCCGTCACGGTCGCAGCGAATGGCGTGCGGGAGTGCTAACCAACGAATTGCACGGACATTTGGGTATCTACGCCATCATTGGCGTTAAGATGGGAATACGCGCCCGCGAATATTTCAACATAGGAGTAGATGATATTAAAGTCGTTACCTACGCTGGTCTACAACCGCCTGTAAGTTGCATTAACGACGGCTTGCAGGTAAGTACCGGCGGTACGCTCGGTCATGGATTAATAAGCGTAGCAGCAGATGAAAACATTCGTCCGGAAGCGACGTTCACATTCAAAAACAAAACGCTTCGTCTGAAACTTAAGCCTGAATATGCCCAACAGATACGAAGCGACATAGAAGACGCCATACGACAGCACGGAAACCTCACCGAACCGTACTGGCAACAAATTCGCGTATTAGCAATTGAGTACTGGGAAGAGTTTAATCGACACGAAATGTTTGAGATGATAAGTGAATGAATTTAGAAGCCCGGATGCGACAATTGAACGACTTAGCCCTAATGGCTACCTTTCGCTATTTCCAACGCCTTTGTCGTTGTATAGTACTTTGTTATCATATTGGGAACTTCCCAGTCAGGCAATTTGCCGTCTATTAGATATTTAAGAAAACGTTCGGTTACTTCGCCAAAATGCGCTTCGTGTCCGGTGAAGTAACTTTGCGGAACGGTTACCTTCCATTCTTTGTCAAGTTTTTCCAATCCTATACCGGAAAATTTTGCCTGTATTTTTGCTATGTTGCTGTTTAGCACATTTTCAAAAGCGGCGATGTCTACGCCTGCTACGGGTTCTATGAACAAAATCGGCAATGTGCCATATTCGCCCCCCTGACGTATAATCAGATTTGCCTTGCTGCCGCGCATCAATGAATAGTGCGTATCACCGCCTGCGGGAGCATCAGCGCCGGCGGGCGACATATAGTTCCAAATGACGATTATTTTTGCGTGAACGCCCTTCAGCGCATAATTGATTTCGCCGTTTGAAAACACGCGGAGTATACCATCGCTAACGTCTTTCATCAGATATTGGGGAAACTCGGATATGCCTGTTGTCACGGCAAACTCTTCTTTGCTCATATCGGTCGACCAGCGTCTTGCCGAAGTAATATTAACATCTTTGGTATAGTCCAATATCTGTTCGGGAAAACATCCCCATTGCATAAGGTCTACCAAATGCGTTGTGACGTCTACTATTCCTTCGCCTTGTTGTTCAACGTCGTAGAACCACGGCGGACGAATCAAAGGCGCTCCTGATACATATTTAAAGAAGTGATGCACGCTTTCCTTGATAACAGCGGGATTATCGGGGGTACCATTTTCGAGAACGCCAAACACTTCGGGCAACAATGAAAATTCGCGTTGCAAAATTGTCGTAATCTCAAAACGTTCGGTCATAATATCATAAAGTAACAAACCTTTTTTTTCGGCTATCTCGAACGCCTGTTTTAAGATTTCAAATGTTTGGGTATTGATTGCCATCGGCTTGTCGGCAAACACATTCAAACCGGCTTCAAGCGCGCTCTTGATATATTCGGTTTTCTTAAGGTTGTTGCCCGCTGTCATCATAACGTTGCCCTTATTTTCGGCAATCATCTTTTCGAAGAAATCGTCGCTGCGATATATTACCGAGTTCCATTTTGTAGGATCATCCGACCGCGTATTGAACGCATTTATTCGATCCATATGCAGATCCAGATCATTGCCTTCAGGCGCATAGATGAACACGTCCGGATGAACTTGCGGGTACATGATTTTTTGAATCAATGCCGCATGAAAATGTCCGGGATCGAGCGTTATTAGCCTTACCTCGCCTTCGGCGCCTGTAAACCTCGCTTTACTTTCCGTTTTACACGAATTTACTGCTGCCATAATCATCAGTATTAACACAATTATAGATAATGTATTCTTTACCATGGTTTCAAAATTAATTTTGTGCAAAGTTAAACATGTTCAATGACATTTCCAAATTTATCCCCAAAAAAAACAAAAAAATTTGGAAAATATGAAAATATTGTTTTCATTTGCAAAAAATTTTAACGATAACAGTAATGAACATTATAAAGTATATTTTGCATATAATAAAGGGTTTAATCACTCTGATACCTAAGTGGGTACGTAAATTTATCGATTCCGTTCCGCAACGTGAAAGAGGAAAAGTCGTTGGTAGTGGTAGCACAAAAGGGCTAACTCGTCAAGATTTGCAAGATCAGATGGAAGAACACTTCGTAGATGCTGTTAAATCCTCGTCAACGAGAAAGGGGATCTTATTTCCCGTTTCTTTTTATATTTTCATGTATCCAAATGATTATGAAAATCTAATGGGGTCTTTCAAGAGAGATTTTGAGGAAGCCGTAGAGATATTCTATTGTCACATAAATCATCTTGAAAAAAAGGGAACTGCTTACAAAGGGCCTCTTTCGCCATATTGGTATTTTAAATTTGCAAAAATAAGTAAAGATCAAGAAATTCCGGGTCTTCAACAAATAGAAGAAGGTAAGGTTAGAATTTTGTCAGAAATTCGTACTGAAGGACTGACAGAAAGTGATAATGTGTGTAATGCGAACGAGGTACGAGGTACGCTTAGGGAAAAGGGGGGAAAGTTGTTTGATGAAAACGAAATTAGATCAAAAATTGAAGATGTGCCCGGTGGCTTTAAGCTTAAATATAGTGAAGATGACAGAAAAAAAGAAAGTTTAAGTAATGAAGCATATAGTACGGATAAGGAAATATATGCCGAATTGACCTTCATAGGAGATAATAAATTCATTAGACGCGATGGTAGCAAAGGAACTAAATACTCCATGAAAGACCAATTAATCTACATCTCGGGAAATAATCCCGAATACAGCGAGAGTGGGAGTTATGACGCTATAGTAGACAGTAGTGATGTAAAAAATCGTCATGTCCGCATCAAATACTTTCCAAAAGACGACAAATTTCAAATTTTTGCAGAAAAAGAAGATGTAAGAATAAATGGTAAAAAAATAACCCACGACGACAATTGGAAAGATTTATCTGATGAATCAAGAATTTTTATAAGCGGCAAGGTCAGTATCGTTTTCAAAAAAATAAAAAAGTGATGATGAATATAGCATTTATAGCGTTTTTTAAGGAAATGATGTTGAAAATACCATTTATAATTGTAGTTGGCGCTTTGATTTTCTATTTATTTCTTCTACATAGAAAAAATTATCCTGAATAAAACACAAAAGAGAATAATATATGTATACAATATATAGCATAGGAAAAACAGATACGGGTAAACTTCGCACTAATAACGAAGATGTATATTTCGATGATAAAATATGGGATAACAGTAATGATGTTCTGGGAATAGTAATTGACGGAGTGGGCGGATATGCCGGAGGTGAAGTGGCTGCCCAAATAGCAAAGGATTCAATTGTTACTTTCCTGAAAAAAGGATATAGCGGCGAAAAACTTGATTTGCTTAAAGAGGCGGTAACGTATGCCAACAATGAAATTGTAAAAGAACGCGAGAAGCAATTCCCTGATATGAGCTGCGTGCTGACGGCTTGTATAGTGGAAGTAGAGAAAAAAATAATCAATATGGTACATGTAGGCGACCCCCGCCTATATCAATATCATAAAAACAAATTGAAAAAACTTTCGCTCGACCATTCTCACGTGGGTTATCTTGAAGATACTGGTCAACTTACGGAAGAGGAAGCTATGAATCATCATCAACGAAATATAGTAGACAGAACGATAGGATACAAAGAGCAAAGGGTTGACGATGAGGATTTTTTATTCTCCCGCACATTCGATTTAGAGTCAAATACGACCTTGTTGCTTTGCTCTGACGGCTTGTGCGATATGATTACATCGGGTGAAATAGCGTCGGTGTTGCAACAAAGCGTCCCGCTTGATGAAAAAGTGGACATGTTGATTCAGGCGGCTAACGATAAGGGAGGAAAAGACAACATTACGGTTGTGCTTATTGAATACGATATTAATGTAGAAGACACAATAGATGAAGATGATGGTTATGAAGAAGAAGATGATGATGATGATGATGTCGAAGAAGATGAATCAATGGACCATGATGATACCGATACTGACGTTCAAAAGGAAGATGAAGAGACGAGTTATGATGAATCCGAAATAGAAGAAACACAATCGTATGGCGATCCGCCAAAAATTAGAGGATATGTTTGGCTATTTGTGTTTTTAGGAATTCTGTTTGGTTTTGCGGCAGGTTGTTTTTTTACGTATACTGCCGTCAGGCTTGGGTGTGAAAGATGCTTGCCTCATAAAATATTTCCTTCGGATTCGACAGAACACACAATACAGGATTCAAATCATTCTTTTGAAACTGAAGTAAACGAAAATCAGATATCAAACCAACAGTGATAATTTAAAATTAAAAAAAGTAATAATAATGGTTAATAAGTTTTCCAGAAAAATAAAAGAGACATTTAGAACATTTAGGGATTGGCTTAATCATAAACAAATAGATGACCAAGCCATCGATGACCAAAGTTCGCAAAAGACTGACGCCAGTTTTTTCGAATTATGCGATAAATTGGTAAGCAATATTGTAAAACACAATTCAATCCGACGATTTCGGGATTTTGAAGTTTCAGAAACTTTTGTTCTTTGGGTCAATGGCGCTTATCAAGCGGTGATCAGAAAGAAAGAATTAGATTTTGAAAAAACTCTGCGTACAGGGTTAGACGATGCAGGGCTAAAAACGGTAGGCAATGCATCGTGGATTTTTGAGCCTCGAAAACCGCCTAACACAGAAAATTTTATTAAAATTGTCGATGACGTTTTTTTGGAAATACGCGATACTGCGCAACCATCTTTTCAACCATCGACTTTTACCACAGCACAAATAAGCTTGGCTGACGGTAGCGGAGGTATGCTCATGCAAGAAAAATATGCGCTAGACGCCGGGCAAACGTATATTATTGGCAGAAAGGATGGGGAAGATAAATTCGGGAAAAATCATATTGTAATAATCGATGATAGCAGAAAAGTAAGTAGAGCTCATGCAGAAATAAAATTTGAACATGATAGAGGATTTTATATAAAGTCCCGCACAAATAGTAATGTCACCAAAGTTTTTAGACGCCAGCGCCCTACAACAACAATTACCGAAACAAAAAGCCGTTGTTTTTTACAGGATAAAGATCGTATCGAATTAGGAGAAGCCGTTTCTTTATTATTTGAGACGCCTCCGCCTCACCGCAGGAAACAATCAACGAAAGTGAAAACCCGCCAATAGACAATTAACAGATTTATGTATGATATAGACAATAAAAATAAAAAAATATCGGATAATTGCCGTATAGAACGGCATGGTATAAGTTGGGGAACCGTTGTATTGTGCATAGGTTTTTTTACCCTGTTTTGTAATCAGATAAAACAATTTCAGGATGCAGAAGAAGGTTACCGTAAAAATACGGCTCTGCATTTGAACAGAAATGTAGATGTAGATACGGCTGCGCTGTCTGCTTTGCTGATAAACGGCAACTACATACATCATAAGGAAGACGCCGATTTCATAGCCGTTTTTTTGAAGAAAACGTTAAGCGAAAGGAAAAGGGATATGCCCAATCTGGGCGAACTCAACAAGCAATCATTCAGAGTTCCGGCTTCGCTTGCTGAATCTGCGGGAGGCGAGGCGCTAAAATTAAGAGTAGAAAATTCGCGCGCAATTCTGGGAATAACTGATGAAATTATTGCCCACTACGCAGAGCCGACGACAAGCGCTTTTGATGCAGGCAGCGGCGGCTGTTCCATAACGGTTGTCGTGATGGAAACTGACACAATGCTTAACGGAATAAAGAAAACAGTAAAAAGGGCGTTAAACAAAGACAGAAAAGCAGTTGAAGGAATATTAGTACGATTAAAAGAGCATTTTTACATCGAAGAAACAGACGCTAACGATTCCATTGTTGGCTATGCCATGACCAATTCGGCAGGCGTTGCAATTTTCACAGGTTTGAATGAAAACGGATATTACAGCGTACTGCCCGTAAAAAAGGGATTTGAGTATGGTGCGTCAAAAGGAACAATGCGCGGCAATCCTTTAGGCGATGTGAAGGAAAACAGACGTACCTTTGAATTTCTACAGCGCCAGCATAGAATAGCGCCTTTTGACATGCCGACATACATGAGGCTAAAAGAAGACAATGCACTTACAGTTCGAACGCCATCCGATTTCAAAAACAATTTGTTTACACGTCTATTTGCCTTTATTGCTGCGTGTTGGTTGTTGCATTTTTTTCTGCGTAGACAAAATCAAAAAAATGACCGAAAAGAACCCGACCCGGTCTTATTGCCTGTACTGATGACATTATCGGGTATAGGCGTGTTGATGATGTATTCGATAACCAACCCTTTGTCAGACAGGCTGCTTGGTAATAATATGGCAACAGGAGCTATTGCCGGCGTTATTATATTTGGCGTAGTTTCCCAAATAAACTTTGTACATTTTTTTGCTTCACACAACAAGTGGTTTGGAACTAAAAAACACAAAAACATAGATTTTTATAAACTGCAATTCGATTTTGTGATGCAATTTTTGACATGGTCAGAGAAACCGTTTTTGGAAAAAATAAAAAAGGAGAATCTTCCTAATGAAAAAATAGTGAAATTAGCAGTGTTGTTATTGGCTATACTGCTTATTCCCTTACAGATAGTTTTGCGCATGGTTCGTTGGATAGCCTTGCCTTTACGCGAAAAAAGAAAATTGAGCTTTGGCAGCGGTGATAAGATATTTGTTTGGCACGTCAAACTTTTTTTTGCAGTTTTACTTTATCCATTCACATTTCTTGCACGTTTTGTGCGTCCTTTGTTTCAAATAAATGGCGTGGGCTATCTTATGCTTGCGTTCCTGTTAATCGGATTGCTTGCATTGTTTGGCTCTGGTCCGGAAGGCAGCTATGCAAAAGTCAATCTTTCTTTCCTCGGTTTGTTTTCTTTTCAGCCAAGCGAAGTTATTAAATATCTGATTGTTGTGTTTTGGGCAGCATTTTTTAGTGAAAATGCCGGAAATATCCGAGAATTTTCAAAAAAAATTGATATAAATCATTTCAAAGCGCACTTTAAAACGGTGTCGAGAGTGTTTGCAAGCCTGTGTATATTGTTAGGTTGCTATCTTTTTTTGGGCGATATGGGACCCGCATTAGTGATGGCGGTTGCATTTATTATTGTCTATTCGGTAATACGGGGCGATACCGGAGAATTAATAGCAGGAACCGTTTTATTTGTCATTTTATTGTTGATTGGCGCTTATTTTGACATGATGGCTATTGCGGCTGTTTTATGGTTTATTATTTGGGGATTTATGTGTTGGATAAGAAAACGCTTGCACGAAAGCGCTATATTTATGAACCTGGTGATTGCCGCTTTCCTTTTTGGCGCAACGTTGTTAAATACTATCGGCTTAACTAATCAGGCGCAACGTTTGCAAGACCGCAACGCTATATGTTTGGGCGGCGTTTGGAATAATGAAGTACGCGGCGGCGATCAGGTCGTGCAAGGTATTTGGAGCATAGCGTCCGGCGGACTTGCCGGGCAAGGTTTGGGAAATGGCAACCCAAACCTGACCCCAGCTTTTCATACCGATATGATTTTTACAAGTATAGGCGAGGTAATGGGATGGTTGGGCTTATTACTCATTGTGCTTTGTATGGCAATATTGATTCATCGAAGTTTACACATAGGACTTAAAGCAGGAAATCAATTTCTATTATTTTTGTCAACGGGTATTGCTGTGATTACAGGCGTACAGTTTCTGGTTATTACTTTAGGCAGCGTCGGATTGATTCCGCTCACAGGCGTTGCAGTCCCGTTCCTTAGTTTTGGCAATACAAGTTTAATGATCAACTTTGCAGCTTTGGGCATTTTACTTTCAATATCGAAAGAAAAAGCCACTGATAGACAAGGAGAAGCGATAAAAAAATACGAAAAAGGTATTGTTGATTTTGGTAGTTATGTATACATATCCATATCTGGAATATTATTAATATTTCTATTTCTTCATCAAAGTAGAATTTTCAAACGTGATAAAACACTCATACAACCTGCATTTGTTGTTAATCAGCAAGGAATGAGAGTAGCGGAATATAATCCGCGAATACGTTTATTGGTTAATAAAATGCACTCCGGAGACATATATGACAGAAACGGACTGCCTTTGGCAATAAATGACAAAAACTTGTTGTTGCAAAATGAAGAAAAACTAAAAGAACTCGGACTTGGGACCATATTTGAAAACGAAAAGAGACAACACAAACGACGCTACTATCCTTTTGGAAATCATCTGTTTTTTTGGACAGGCGACTTTAATACAAAAGTGTTATGGAACGACAGCGACGCAGACCCGCGCGGGTATATTGCCGAACTCCGTCATTTGGCTGGATTGCGGGGATTTGACAATTTAAAATATGATGAAAAAGGTCAAATCATAAGAGAAGCATTGAATTCTGAAAGATACAGACCATCACCGTTTTTACATTCGGTAAAAGATACTATTTCGTACACAAATTACGATTACAGCGCGTTGTTGCCCATGCTAAAAAATGGCTTGAACGGACGAAAAGTCGCAAGTTGGAACAATAACCGCAAAGAGCGCGACATAAAATTAACAGTAGACGCCGAACTGCAAACTAAATTGCAAAATGAAATAAGCGTTTATGTTTCAAAATATTACAACATGTCGAATTTTAACAAATTGCGAATATCGGTTGTAGTATTGGACGTTGAAAGCGGCGACCTGCTCTCTTCGGCAAATTACCCGCTGCCAGAACCGGATATATTGAGAAATAAACCAAACAACAGCGAAAACAATCTAAGCGAAAAAGCCCACACCGACCGCGATCTGGGAATGACATATCAAACGGCGCCCGGCTCTACTGCAAAAGTTATGTCGGCAATGGCGGGATTGCAAGCAATCGGAAGTACAGCGAAAAACATAACTTATCAAATTTATGCAGGAGAAGGATTAAGTGGAGCGCCTGAATCGCCGGGAAGAATTTCTATGGAAAACGCCATAGTAAAATCATCGAACGTGTATTTTGTTAATTTGGTAAATGACAAAAATTTATATCAAGAGTTGGGCAACATTTATGCTGCCACAGGTGTACGAATTGACCGCGAGTTTAATTACGGTAGAAATTTTACGCCATTAACACCTTATTATCTGAATTACGAACCTTTCGACTCTTCTGCCAATAAAGCCTTTAACAAGGAGGTATCTGAAATGGGAGTAAAAGGAACTGATAAATACAATCAATATATTGAACGACGTAACGACCCGCGCAATCCGCGTATCGAAACAATGAACTGGAACGAAACTGCCTGGGCGTTTGGACAGGGTACAATGCGTGCAACGCCTTTAAACATGGCTCGCGTGGCTTCCATTGTAGCAAATAATGGAGATTTTGTACAAACTCAATATATAAAAGAAGGAAACAAAACCGTTAAACGAATGAATTACAAGCCTGTTTCAATAATTCAAAAAGCCGAAGCCGAAATTTTGAGAGGATATATGATTAAGGAAGCAATGGAAGAGCAGCCAAGACGAAATAGTACGCGTTTTTCCGTTAAAATCGGCGGTAAGACAGGCACTCCAAAGCGCGATATTTTCTTTTCATACGATGTAAACGGAAGATTAGTATCAAGTATCGATAATAATGGGAAAATTGTACCACGAGAGTTGCCCAGAAGCGACGGTTGGTACATTTTCTTTACCGATTCGAAAAAACCTTTGGCTGTGGCTGTACGAATGGAAAGATTAATTGACAGCGGCTCGGGCGACGCCGTAAAGTTAGCCGATAGAGTAATAATCAGAGTATTAAAAGATTTTGGATATTTATAAACATGTACTAAAGTAAAGATTATGGGTAGAGCTTTTGGAGAATATGAAGTTATAGATTCATTCGATTGTGGCTCTTGTGCTACAATTCATAGAGTGAAACATAAGGATGAAACTTTGCCGATTTTTCGTGCGGTAAAAGAATTAGTGTTAAATTTTAATGATTATAGTAGAAATGATAAAGAAAAACTCACTGCTTCTTTTCAAAAAGAATGTAAAGAGCTTCTCAGATTAGGTAACGGCGGACATCCTAATATTGTACGTATTTACCAATATCGTGATCTTGAGAAAGAAAAATGGCTATTAATGGACTTCATAAAAGGATGTAATATAGAAAAATATTTAGAGAAGAAAAATAAATTTATTGTGATAGAAGAAGTAATGCGTTTTGTAAAGGAAATTAGCAGCGCTTTGGCTTACTGTCACGAAGATATTTATGAATTTTGCAATGATTCTACCGACGATATAACCGACGAAATAGAAAAGCAAAAGTTAATCCAGAAATACAAGGTCGTTCATAACGATTTACATCACAAAAATATAATACGTCGAAAATATGACGGAAGTTATATTTTGCTTGATTTTGGGATGGCAATTAAAGGAGGCGAAAAAGCAAACACTATTCAACGTAATGAGGGCATTCCTGAATACAAAGCTCCAGAAAAATTTAATGATAAAGATGGCAATGATATAGAAGGTGATAATAATACTAAAATTACGGAACAGTCAGATATTTACAGTTTCGGAATTTTGATGTATGAAATGCTTGCCGGACAACCTCCGTTTGTTTATAATAAAGATGACAAAATAATTGAAACAGAAAATGATTATAGTCAACTTTGGCGAAAACACAAGAAAGTCATGCCGCCACCCATTGAACCTCTGCGTCGTGCAAACTTCGAAAAAAACAATCCAGGAAAAACCTTCGAAAATTATCCCGACTGGTTAGAAAAAGTGATTATGAAATGCCTTGAAAAGAAACCGGAAGACCGTTATCAGAACGGAAAAGAATTGTATAAAGACGTGATAAAGCATATGTCGAACGACAATAACACAGGCACAAAGACAGATGACAAAACCATTGACAACTTAAATAATCAATTGAGCGCGCTAAAGAGCGAAAAAACAGCGCTTAGCGAACAGTTAGACGATGAAAAGCAAAAAAACAATAACCTTGAAAGTCTACATGCGACTTTAGAAGTAAAATGTGAAGTATTAATAGAAAAAAATAAAGCATTAGACACTCAATTGAGCGCATCGGCTCGCGCATTGGATGCTTCGGCTCGCGAAATAACAAAACTTAACGCGATAATATTGAAATTGAAGAAGGATTTATCGAAAAAAACAAATAAAAGGATTGTTCCTGTTTTGAGCGTACTTTGTTTGATTTTATCGGCGGCGACTATTTACTTCGGAGTAAAGCCCAAAACTATAAAGCCAAAATATTTCGAACCGGAAATGGTATTTGTAGAGGGCGGATCTTTTATGATGGGTTGCACAAGCGAACAAGGCAATGATTGTTGGGACGATGAGAAAACAATACGCAGGGTAACCGTTAGCAGTTTCAATATTGGAAAATATTTGGTAACACAAGGTGAATGGAAAGCCATAATGAAGGATAATCCTTCACATTTCAACAAAGGCGACAACTATCCGGTTGAAACAGTAAACTGGGACGATGTCGAGTTGTTTCTCAAACGACTCAATGCCGCTACCGGCAAAGAATACCGTTTACCAACAGAGGCAGAATGGGAGTATGCTGCTCGCGGAGGAAATCAAACCAAAGGATACAAATACAGCGGCAGCAACAGTTTGAATCAGGTAGCCTGGTGGAGAGATAACAGCGTTGAAAAGACATACCCTGTGGGCACAAAAGCGCCCAACGAATTGGGCGTCTACGATATGAGCGGTAATGTAGCAGAATGGTGCAGCGATTGGTACAATGCCGATTATCCTGCTTATGCCCAGCAAAACCCTACAGGTTCCCTGTCGGGTACACATCGCATAATACGTGGCGGAAACTGGAACAATATAGATAATCTTTGTCGCGTAGCTGCACGCAATCGCTGCGTTCCCGAAGGACGTGCAAATAGTATCGGATTTAGAGTTGTTATCGCACATTCGAATGAAAATAACGAAGACGCGTCGTCTGACGTAACTGTTAACGAAGACACGTCGTCTGACGTAACTGTTAACGAAGACGCGCCGTCTAACGTAACTGTTAACGAAGACACGCCGTCTAACGTAACTGCTAACGAAAACACGCCGTCTAACGTAACTGTTAACGAAAACGCGCCGCCTGCCAATTCCGTAAACTATCTCGAAAAACGATATTCATTCGGAAGATATCAGGGAGAATTAAGAAACAATATCCCCCATGGCGGAGGCAGAATGTTTTACAGCAAAAGCGTACAGATAGCAAAACATAACGGTAAAAACTGTGCCGAAGCAGGTGATGTGTTTGTTGGAAACTGGTATAACGGAGATATAGAGTTTGGCCGACTTTATGACAATAATGGTAATTTAAGATTCCTTATCTCTCCTTCATCACGCCAAACGCCTTATGATATTTCAAATGATGATAAACCTTGTGAATAAAAACTTTATTCGCAATGACGCGAATGTATGCAAAATCGATTTTGCAATTGTTCTGTGGTTAATGCTATTGACACAATCTGTTGTAGCACAACCGTATTTTTACTCGCAGTCGCTTTCCGAAATGTATACGTCGCTTTCAGAATCGTGCAGAATTGGCGTTAGTTTTTCTGATACATTAATATATTGCGATGAAACAGTAAGAGGCGAAAATATTCCTGTTGCCTGCGAATTTGATAAAAGCGGCGCATTAGTGCATCTCGGTTTGCGATTTTTGCCCGGCGTGGATACTCTCCCCGTCAATCAAACTGTTATCAGGTTCATAGAGCGGGCGCTTCTGTCGGAATTGATTTCAAACGACATTAACCGTATATTGACAGGCATAAGAGGACGAAATATTTCGGTAGCGCTTAACAGTATGCCTGTCAGAGCGAGTTTTTTTCAAGATAAACGCAATGTGATAAATTTGCTGAAAACCACGTCAGGCATAAACATTCAATACGATCAAATCCAATATGAAGTCACTCTATTTTTGGGTTCGCAGCAAGAAATGTCGTTTATTTTTCCCGCTGACAACGAACTTTTAACCGGAATGGATAAAAAGGAACTTGACGATTGGTTTGCCGCAAACTTGAAAAATCATCGCAAGCAACAGGATAGAGTTGTGATACACGAGTATGGCAGTCCGGAACTTCATTATGATACTGTTTTTGTCTCTTTCAACAATATATACAGGATACCGCAAATCAACAATGATTTGTATTATCTGAAAACAAACGATAAGTTCAGTCTTGTCTTTGACGAAAAACTGATTGTCGAAACCGTAAAAAATACTTTGCTGACACCGTTTCATTATCAATACAATATCAATATTTCACATAGGCAGTATGGCGGACGGGAAGATAATTTCGAGATATACAGTTGCGATTTCGACGATTTTTTCTTTGACGGTTTCGACCGCTTTTTTGGTCTAATTTCCTTTGACGGCGAAATGCTGAAAGGCACGCTTTTTTTTAGCGACCGCCATTCAAACAGTATTCACATGGCACGGGTTGAAGTTGAAATTGATACGTTTTTTTCGGAAGGAAAAATGTATATGCAAATAAACTCAAATATACCGAGACACAACAATGAATACAATGAATCGCCATTTGACGAAACACAATAATAATAAATAAAAATCATGACATTAAAAAACACATTCATTTTTGTTCTGATAATATCATTTCAGACACACGTTTATGGACAGCCCTTTCTATCGGACGCGCAGGAAATAGAAATAAAAGAATCCGGTAAGTTTTTTTGGGGAGAAAGTTCTCATTCTGACTATGAAAGCGCCAAAAATTCGGCTCTTAATGAGTTAATAAACTATCTTTGGGTACAAAAAAAAATTGATAAGACCGATGAACTGCTCGAAACAGTTGAAACGAAGGCGCAAACGGCGCGACTACAGCCAGAAGGCATAATGAGAATTTTAGCGTGGATAGATATTAATGATATTCTACCGGGAAGCAAACCGCCGTCGCAACCGCCGCTTCCGCCACCACAACCACAACCTTCACCGTCACCTCCTCCTCCGCCGCCAACAAATCCATCTACCACCCTTGTGCCTGTCACCGACCCGAGAATAGTGGAATTGACGAAATATAAAACACGATTCGAAGTAACACAGTTTATCGACCAAAAAGGACACATTACAGGTCCCGATCCTGAAGGTTTCTTTTATCCTGAAAACTGTTTAATCGCCGTTTTCGACCTCCTCGCCGCAATGCAACCCATGATAGCGCTACTTCATTTTGGAAAAGATTCGCGTATTGATGTGCTAACGGGCGAAACTGTTCAAAATCCCGAAAATTTTTATAATGACACAGAAAAATATTTTTTGTTATACATTTGGTTGAAAGAATAATTTGATATATCTTTGCATTTTCATTTTTTATGAATTCATAATGATACGAACCTATATTTTCAAGCGGCTTGCCGCAATATTTCTGGGCTTTATGATATGCGTAGCAGCGTATGCGCAGAATCATAGAACCACGTTTAGATTAACAGAAACGGTGTCTGTTGATACGCGTCGAAAAATGGAGAACAATGCAAATGCCTTGTTCGCAGAGATTAACATGGCGTATTCGCAAAAAAAGCCAGAATTAAGACTGTCCACTGATAACGCCACTCCGGAAGCAATAAGTAGAATCAAGGCGATGTGGAAGTTCGATAAGTTTTATTGCACAGTAACTCAAGTGAGCCAGAGAGTTCTTGCAAAACATAACTCCGGAGAGTTGCGAGTAATGAAAATACCTGCTTTTTTTGAACGTGAAAATGCTCCTTATGAATTAGCTCTTGATTTTACCCCCGACGGCAAAATAAGTGATATATTGACGAACAAACCAATTCCAATAAAGATTGATATGGATGTAAAAGAGTTAACCGTCATAACGCTGGTAGAGGGCTTTTTAAAAAATTTTTTCACTGCATACCACAAGAAAGATTTAGATTATATTGGAAAAGTGTTTAGCGCGGATGCTCTAATAATTGTAGGTTTTACCCTTGTACCAATTCCAAATAGACCGGATAATGCTCCTTCAATACCAATGGATAATGAGTATGTTGAGTATATTACAGTATCACGCAAGGAATATATGGAAAGGTTAACAAGGATATTTGCTAATAATGAGGAAATTTGGATAGATTATAGTGATATAACAATCAAGGGGATAGGTAAAGAGCATCACTATGGAGTTATGCTACGCCAAAAATATCATTCATCAACGTATAGTGACGACGGATGGCTGTTCCTGCAGATTGACATGAGTGATAATGATAAACCTATGATTTGGGCAAGAGTGTGGCAAGACTATTATAACTATCGTTTTAACCCATGGGACATTTTATTTGTTAGATAGAACCATAATACGTTTTTTATGCGAATATTATTGATAATAATATTGTTTTTAGGAACTGTCTCTTTAAGATTATCGGCTCAAACCAGAATTAATGAATTTGAGAGAAGCATAACGGATTGTACTCAGCCTGTTTTTACAGAGTGCGGAAACCCTAGATTCGGCGTTATTGTTTTTTATACAAAAATACAGGGTCTTATTTTCAGAATACCCAATGCCCAATCAAGTTTAGTCAATATACTTCACGAAAACGACAAAGATCGCTATATACTTTGTTTAGAACCCTTGCAGGGAGAAGGAAGAAGTTATCAAGTAGAGATTACTCATCCTGATTTTAAAGAGGAGGTTTTTAATGAGCCTAATCTTCGTGGAAACAACCGGTAT
>Ga0099364_10006200_pt1 | contig 17475 bp, 13 predicted proteins | sample TergutTh196P3_FD_73070 | JGI IMG/M metagenome (GOLD analysis project Ga0099364, IMG submission 73070) | Microcerotermes parvus P3 segment gut microbial communities from Pointe-Noire, Republic of the Congo - Th196 P3 | ecosystem: Host-associated > Arthropoda: Insects > Digestive system > Gut ...
GTAGGCCCTGGAAACCCCAGCGCATGGAGAAAAGAAAATTATTTCGGATGATGAACAGCTTTATTGTTAAAGTAATAGCTCGCCCGTAGTGTTATGTAAACCTACTCCTCCATTCTAAAGCTGCGATCTTTCTTTTTTATAGCCCTTAAATGTTTTGAACGCAGCCTTTGTTCTCTTGCTGCCCGGCTGGGTTTTGTTGGCCGGCGTGTCAAAGGCAGTTTTGCTGCATTAATAATTAAATTTTCCATGCGTATAAAAGCACGTTCAAGATTAATGCGCCTGGATCGTTCTTCGCTGGATGTTATAATAAGTTCATTGTTAGTTGTAATGCGGGATGCAAGTATCTCCCGCAGCCGGGCAGCCTCTGCATTGTTAAGTCCTGCAAGATCATCAAGGTTAATGCGCAGGGTTACTTTTGTATTGACCTTGTTTACATTTTGACCGCCAGGACCGCTTGAACGCGAAAAATCCGCTTTGGAAAAAACCTTTATGGCTTGCCTTACAAGATTAATATTCACGCTAATCCTGGTTAAAAATCACCCTACCTTGAACTTGGATATTTCTCCGTTTAAGTCAGTTATATTATGTTTGTTTTCAAAGCTGATTTCCTTTACCTTGCCAGCAATGGAAATAATCTGTTCAATGCTTTCTGACATATTATCCATACTGCTGGTAACCTCGGTGGTAATACCTTTTAGATTGCCGCTTTGTTTTAGAATTTGGCTTGTTTCAGATGTCATGTCTGCGGACGCATGCTGTACAAGGTCTGTAACAGTTTTAAGCTGGGTTATGGCTTCAAGAATATGACGGCTGCCTGTTCCCTGTTCTTCCATGGCATGCCGGATCTGATTTTCCTGATTGGATACAGTTTCAACTTCCTGTTCAATAATTTTAAAACGCTCAAGAACTGCTGTTGTAGATTGTGTAATCATATCAATTGATGTTTTTATTTTTTTCAAAACCGAGCTGATGGTTTTTGACTGCTTGCCGGAGTTTTCCGCCAGTTTGCGGATCTCGTCAGCAACAACAGCAAACCCTTTTCCGGATTCGCCGGCATGTGCTGCTTCAATGGCTGCATTCATGGAAAGAAGATTTGTCTGGCTTGCAATACTCTGCATTACAGTATTTATTTCCAAAAGGCTTTCGGATTCTTTTGCAATCTCCTGAATATCTCCCGAGACTTTTTGCAGATCCACAAAGCTGGTGCTGGAAGATTCTGTTAATGAATTTATATTTTCGGAGTTTTTTACAAGGGTCTGGGTAACAGAATTAATATTGGCAAGCATCTGTTCTATTGCCGAAGAAGATTCAGAAACATGCTTGCCCTGTTTAACAATATGTTCATTTAAAACATTAAGACTGCCGTTTATATTATCAATTGACGAAGAAACACTTTTTACTTCATCAGACTGGCTAATAATATTCTTCCTCATGGCATTTATCACATTATTGATCATTTCAATAGTAGAACCAGTTTCTTCCATGTTTGCATTAAGCTCATTTCCTGTTACAGACAAAGAATGAATCATGCCTTTTATGCCAAAAAGCAGTTCCCGGATTTTTTCAAAAGTAAAATTAAAAAAGTCTGACAAAGTACCTATCTCATCTTTCCTTTTTATATTAAGCCGTCTTGTCAAATCCCAATCCTGTGCAATTTGATTTAAAGTAGAGATCATATTATTCATGGGGTTAATAAAAACATTTATAAACAGATTAAATATAATAAAAATCAGCATTATCAAACTCATCATTGCAAGAAAAAGCACTGTCATGCTGTTATTTAAAAAATCTCCGATTGTCAAACGCTGGATCATAACTACATACCAGCCAAGAGCCGGTACTGGATCTACAACAACCTCTCCTTCATCGCTGGAGAATAACTGCGTTCTATTAGGAAAATTATTTATCCAGGAAAGAATTTCAGACCCTATATCAGAAAGATAATTTAGTATATTTACCTTGTCAGCTACAAGGCTAGCTTCCCTTGCTCCTGTTATCTCACCATCAACATTAATAAAATAAAGCCTTGCGCTTCCATGGTATTCTCTGTAAATGGAATCAATAAAAGCCGTAAGATCAATACCTGTACCCAATATACCTATGGGTCTGCCTCTGCTGTCAAATACCGGAGCATTTATCCATAAATTTGTTACATTAAGATCAGGATTATAATTAATATTAAAGTTGTACTTTTCTGTTTCATACATGGTCATGTAATACCAGTAATTATTGGGGTCATCGATATCTATTGTAAAAGCATATGCATCATCAGAATAAAAACGGTGATCAATATCACTTACCCAGAAAACTGTATTTCCTGCAAAAGCCCTGCGGTATCCGGCAATCTCCTCAAAAGCTATGGCTGAAAGAACAGGGTCATAGGGATTCATAAAATAATTCTGTATAAGGGGTGAGTCTGCCATTTTTAAGGCTATGGCAATTTCAGCATTTACTGATGATTCAAGTGTAATCCTCTGTATCTCTGCCATCTGCTCCAATTCTTTACCTATATTATCAATGGCAATCTGCATCATGGAAAAAACAAAAGCCATACTTCCGCCAATAAACAGGACAAGAAACAGGAAAACAGAAAAAACCCTAAACCGTCGTTTTATGGAATTTCGCTTAAGTTTGTCTTCTGAGGAAAAATCTGCCATTTAAGCCTCCGTTTTTAATAAATAGATTATACATTATGCTTGTATTGAAGTAAAGATTAAAAAAGTTTATGATATATACACTTAAGAGAATTGAATGGCAGAAAAACCAGACGTACCTGTCCCATCAGGCAGGATTATACCTGTCGCAATAGAAGACGAGGTTAAAACAGATTATCTAAATTACGCAATGTCGGTAATTGTAAGCCGGGCTCTGCCTGATGTGCGGGACGGCTTCAAACCAGTACACAGGCGTCTTCTCTACTCCATGGGTGAACTTGGCTTAAGACCTAATACAGCTCCAAAAAAATGTGCCCGTATTGTAGGGGACACAATGGGTAAATACCACCCCCATGGTGACCAGGCGCTTTACGATGCCCTTGTACGCATGGCTCAGGATTTCTCCCTGCGCTATCCCCTTATCCACGGGCAGGGTAACTTTGGCTCCCTGGATGACGACCCGCCAGCAGCTATGCGCTATACAGAAGCCCGGCTCTCCCGCATGGGCGAGGAAATGCTCCAGGATCTGGGCAAGGAAACCGTTGATTTCCAGCCCAACTTTTCCGAGGAGGATGAAGAGCCAAAAGTCCTTCCGGCTGCAATTCCCAATCTTCTTATAAATGGTTCAAGCGGCATAGCTGTAGGCATGGCCACAAATATGGCACCGCATAACCTTGTCGAAGTCTGCGATGCAATCTGCGCTTATATAGATAACCCGGATGTTTCCATAGATGAATTAATGCGTTTTATAAAAGGCCCTGATTTTCCTACAGGCGGAATTATCTTTGGCCGCCGCGGTATCAAAGAAGCATACAGAACTGGCCGGGGAAAAATTCTTGTCCGCGGACGCTTTGTTGTGGAAACAGGTAAAGGCGGAAAAGAGCATATTGTTTTTAACGAGATCCCGTACGGAGTAAACAAAAAAACACTTCTTGAAAGAATTGGGGTTCTTGTCCGCGACAAGGTAATAGACGGCATAGCTGCATTTAATGATGAATCTGACAGGGACGGGATTCGTGTAGTAATTGAACTAAAAAAAGGCGCATTCCTAAAAGTAGTACTAAACCAGCTTTTTTCCAATACACAGCTCCAGACAACATTTGGCATTATAAACCTTGCTCTTGTTGACGGCAGACCTGCAACACTTAACCTTAAAGACCTTGTAAAGTATTTTGTAGATCACCGTTTTGAAGTTGTTACAAGAAGAATAAAATACGATCTCAAAAAAGCAGAAGAAAGAGCCCATATTGTAGAAGGCCTTGTAATAGCTCTTGCCAATATTGACGAAGTAATAGCCCTTATAAAAGCCAGCCGCGATGTTAATACGGCAAAGGAAAAACTGCAGGAACGCTTTGAGCTTTCAGAAGCCCAGAGCAAAGCCATTGTGGAAATGCAGCTTGGCCGCCTTACAAGCCTTGAAGTGGAAAAACTCCAGCAGGAACTTGAAGAATTAAAAAAACAGATTGCTTATTATAAATCCCTTTTGGAAGATCCAAAAAAACTTTTGGATCTTATAAAGGATGAAACAAAAGCCATCTCCGATCGCTACGGTGATGAGCGGCGAACAGAAATAGTGTCCGGGGAAATAGAAAGCATAAATATAGAAGATCTAATCAAAAAAGAAGAAATGATGATCCTTATCTCCAATCTGGGTTATGTAAAGAGAGTTCCTGTTTCAAGTTACAGAAACCAGAGCCGCGGCGGCAAGGGCATGCAGAGTGCAAAACTTACAGAAGATGATTTTGTGGATCAGATCTTTGTAGCTTCAACCCACGATTACATCCTGTTTATATCCAGCGCAGGCAAGGCCTACTGGATGAAGGTTCACGAGCTGCCGGAAGGAAGCAGAACAAGCAAGGGCAGCCATATAAAAAGCCTGCTTACTATTTCGCCTAACGAAGATATTGCCGCCATAGTCTCCCTAAAGGACTTTTCCGACGACCAGTTCCTGTTTATGGGTACTGCAAAAGGTGTTGTAAAAAAAGTCGGGACTTCGGAATTCTCCAATGCAAAAACAAGGGGCATTATTGCAGTCAAACTGGACGAAGGGGATCGCCTTGTAAGCGCGCTTTTAACAGGCGGTAAAGATGAAATAATGCTTATCTCAAAAAGAGGTCAAGCCCTGCGTACCAACGAAAGCAATATAAGACCCATGGGCAGAGCTTCCCGCGGTGTTGGCGGCATGAAGCTGCGTGACAACGACGAGCTTTGCAGTCTGTTAAAAGCAGATAAAACCGAAAAAGAAAAAGACCGGGAAAAAATACTTTTAATATCAGAATATGGTTATGGCAAACGTGTTGAGTTTAGTGAATTCAGCTCTCATGGGAGAGGAACAGGCGGGCAGAAAATTTATACTGTCACAGACAAGACCGGCGAGATTGCAGGCTGTGTCAATGTCCTAAATAAAGAAGAGATAATGTGCATTACAACCCAGGGAAAATCAATAAGGGTAAAGGTTTCCACAATAGGCATTATGGGACGTTCTGCACAGGGAGTGCGTATACTAAACATTGACAAACCTGATTTTGTTGTCGGCGTTGATCGAATTGTACGCGAAGACGAAGCTACAGCGGAAAAACCAAAAGAAAACTCAGCTCAACCAGAACTGCCCATCACGGATGAGACACAAGCAGAATAAAAAAAAGCCCCATAAAGGGGCTTAGTGATTAAAGTCTCAAGTTACCGAACAACAGCTGCGTAACGTGCCTGACGATATTGCCTTGTGTCTGCTACCCTGTATTGATTTATAGATCTTTCCGCATTGCTTATACGCTGTGCCGGAGCTGGATGGGTTCTGCCAAAACCTCTTCCGGAATAATTACTTGCCCTTTCCATTGCCCTTAACATAGTAAGAAGACCCTGGGGATCATATCCTGCTCCAGCCATTAAACTAAGAGCTGTTGCATCAGCTTCCATTTCCTGCTCCCGGGAATAACCGTTACTTACCATTGTAGTTACAATTTCGTCAATTGAAACATCAAAAATACCCAGTAATTCATTCAGATTAATTCCGGTTGTTATTCCTAAGGCAGAAGTAGCTGTTGTTGTCCATGCCTGGGTCCAACGGCTGTTCCTTATGGACTTTATGCCATGCTGAAGCTGGATATGAGCGATCTCATGTGCAATAACTCCTGCAAGTGCATCTTCGGAATCTGCCAGGGCTATTAAGCCGCGTGTTATAAAAATATGCCCGCCTGGTGTTGCAAATGCATTTATCTCGTCTGTATCCAGAATATTTACATAATATCCTTTATACAAAAATGGTTTTGGAGAGTTAACTGTAATGGATCCGCATATCCTGTTAAGGTATGCTGTAAGGCCAGGATTACCATTGTATATCCTGTATGTTGAAAGTATATTTGCCCCAACTGCACGCCCAATATAATACTCCTGCTCTGGTTCTATTTCTTCAGCAGCAGCACCAATCGCCTGTGCAGACTGGCTTATTGCAGAAGCTAGGTTATGATCGATTAAACCTATACCTCCTGCAAGCTGGGCACCAACATCTGTAATGGCTGCCATGGTTTCACAGGTAGTAAAAACTATTGCTATGGCTGTCAATAAAAAGAAATGTTTTATATGTTTTTTCATCTGCCTTCTCCTGTAGAAAGACGGCCATCTCTTAAAAACCTTAATAGCTCATCATCACTTACTCCAAGCCTTTCTGTTCTGTCTATATCCGCATAGTTAAGTGTTCTGCCTGTCCTGTAAGCGTCTTCAACTTCCTGATTAAAGCCTTTTCCGGCAAGTGCGACTTCAGAAGCAGTAGCACCGCTTCCGGTTCCGGTAATGCGCCTTGAGCTTAAATTACCGGTTGAGATCCATCCTGTTACAACAGGACTGGCTTGAGTCCGGACCTGAGCCCAATTGCCTGAAACCTGTAATACAGATACTTGTGCCCCATAAGCTACAACTCCCACATTGCTTGCAAAAAAACCAGCAGATGATTTAAGGCTAATGGAATCTGCAGATACCCAGGCATTACTGTTTGCGCTTATCTGTGCAAAAACAGTTCCTGCGGTTAACAATAAAATTAATGTTAACCAGAAAAATTTCTTCATAATTACCTCACTTAAAAATAATATAATTTGCATTTATTTTTCAGTCAAATTATCAACACCATTATCCCATTTTTCCGGAGCAGGCGGAGAAACAATAAACTTATCACAGCGATCACAATAGAGTTTTGCGACAAGATCCTCTTTATTGTTCTGGCCTATACTATCAAAAATATCTCTTGCCAGAGAGAAATTCATGTTCTCGTAAGCTTCAAAACCCTTTACCCATGATTGTAACATATCCAGCATTTCTTTGGGAGCTTCTTCTTTAAGACCCAATAGTTCGTAAAGCCTTAAAGGTGTATCTATCCCAACTACCCTGATCCTGGAAAGCCCTCGTACAATAAATTCATCACCGATTTTATCTTTAGTATATTCGCTAATCAGAATACCGCTGCTGTTATATTGTTTATTAACTCCCTCAAGACGGGCTGCCAGATTTACTGCATTCCCCATAATGGTATAATTCATTTTTCTGGGTGTCCCCATATTACCTACAACCATATCCCCGGAATTAATACCAAGCCTTGTATAAAGAGGCCGGTCTTTGGGTATTATATTGTTTTCTATCAATTTAGAAAGCGGTTTATAAAATTCTCCAGAAACATCCATGACCTTATCCAAAAGTTCAGCTTCACGTTTTTTCATTAAAAGCGCGCTGCGGCAGGCCAGGGCTGCGTGATCATCATACCAGACAGGCGCTCCAAAAAACGCAATAATGGCATCGCCTTCATATTTATCTATGGTACCATTATGGGCAAGGATAATATCGCTCATTTCCGTTAAGTATAAATTTAAAAGATTGACCAGAACCCTTGGACCTTCTGTTCCGTACTCCTTTTGTAGAGCTTCTGATATGGAAGAAAAACGCTGAACATCAGTAAATATCGCAGTCATGTTCCTGGTTTCACCGCCAAGATTAAGTTTAGATGGATCTGCAATAATATTTTCTATAACCACAGAAGACAGGTATTGGCTGAATGCAGACTTGATAAACTGTTTTTTGCGGCCTTCTGTTGCAAAATTATAAACCGCAGACGTTATAAACGATAACACAACTGCAAAAATTGGAGCAGCAAGGGGAATCCACAATGAATGGAAATAGTACGCTCCAAATGAAAAGCAAAAATGCAAAACCAAAAACAGAATAGTACTGCTTACACTAAAAACAATACGGCGTATATATAATGCAAACAATACAACAAGGCTTACAGAAAATATAATAATAAATACACCAATCCAGAGAGGACTTTCTCTTATTAAATTCTGCTGAAGTATATTATCCAGCATGGTAATATGAACGCCCACACCTGCATAAACAGAAGATACAGGAGTGTTGAAAATATCAAATAACCCCTGGGCAAATAAACCCATAAATACATAACTGTCTTTAAGGTCTTCCGGATAAATAATAGGTTCTTGTCCATTCCTTAAAGCCTCGGCGCTTTGAAGTATCTCTCCGGCTGAATAAGGTCCATAGCGATACAAGTGGCCGTGAAACCTTAGTATGCTCCTTCCGTATCTGTCAACAGGAATAATATAGTCTCCCCATTCAATCTGCCTCTTTCTTTCATTGTAATAAATATCAGGCATCTGACCCGACACAATAAGAGAAGCTGCTGCCATGCCTGGAACTGCTTTCCCGTCAAAAATCGTAAAAAGATTAACCCGCCTAAAAATACTGTCAGAATCCGGCCAGCCCGTAACATTAGCTATAGCAGCTGCGGATTGCCGCAAATCCTGTATTGGAAACAAAGCTCTTGTTTGATCATTTTGACTGAAAATTGTATAAGGATCTAATCTTTCATAATTAGAATAAACACTCTCAAAATTGCTCAGGCTAAAAAGCGGTACATAAAGGTCTTGTGGCCAGGAATGGAAATTACCGGTTTGACTGCTAAAGACCGTAACCTGTATTGTCCTGCCATACTGTTGTGAGGCTAAAGCAAAAGCCCTGTCATCCTCAATTCCATAAACCGAAGGTTCTGTAAATAGAATATCAAATGCAAGGGATTTTGCTCCTGCATTGTTAAGATAGTCAATTATTTCCGCATAAGCTTCCCTGGGCCAGGGCCAGCCCCATCCGCGTTCCCTCTGCGCCCAGTCAATACAATCCTGTAAAACAAGGATTGGTATAATATCATGCGAAGTCCGTGACCATCTGGTTGATAAATTTACCCTTAAATCAAAGAGTTTGAACTCAATAAACTCGAATAAGTTAAATCTGCCAAATCTGGCAAGAAAAGCAAAGTTTATTACCAGAGAAAGAACACTGATAATTATCATCGTTGCAAGTAGCTTTTTTAGTGTTTCTGCTTTGATCTTCATAACTTTATTCATTATAATATATATAACTATGAAAGTAAAAGACAAATTTAAAACATTTAATTCCGGAAGGGCTGTTCTTTTCTTTGTTGCCCTGATTGCATTATTTATGACAGGTGCAGTAATAAAACTGGCAGCAGTAGTTATTCTGCCTTTTACCATTGCCCTTCTTCTGGCGCTGGTAATGACCCCTTTGGTAAATTTTCTGGGGCGTATTAAAATCCCACGCTTTATCTCTATTTTACTTATGGTGGTTATAATAATAATAGGCCTTACTATTATGGGAGCCATTCTTTTTACATCAGGCCGCAGTATTTTAGCGGTATATCCGCGCTACGAAAACAGGATTACAGAAATTTACATTTTTCTGGGGATTTTTTTTGAACTTCCTTTTGATGAACATCTTTCAATAATTCAAAATCTATGGGCTCAATTGAATATAAGAAATCAAATTCAGCAATATACATTGGCTCTTACAAATGCCTCGATAAACTTTTTAATGGATGCCATGATGGTAACTATTTTTACTGTTTTTCTGCTTTTTGAAGGGGTATTTATAAAAGAAAAGTTAAGCCTTGCTTTTGAAGGGAGATGGGAAGGGCAGATACGCAAAATAAGCACTGATACAATGATACAAATATCCCATTACCTTTCATTAAAACTAATTATATCTCTGGCAACAGGTGTTTTGGTATTTATATTTTTACGTATAGTTGGTGTTGAATTTGCAGCTCTTTGGGGCATTATGCAATTTATATTAAACTTTATTCCTACGATTGGAAGCATAGCAATAGGTGTAGTGGTTTCGCTTTTTGCCCTTATCCAGTTCTGGCCGAATCCCGGGCCAATATTATGGACTGTTATAATAATGCTTGGAACCAATATGATGGTCGGCAATGTAATAGAACCCAAAATAATGGGTGACAGGCTTGGGCTTTCTCCCATTGCAGTTCTTTTTTCCCTTGTTGTTTGGGGCTGGATATGGGGCTTTGCCGGAATGATTCTTGCAGTGCCTTTAATGGCTATAATCAAAATTGTCTGCGAGAATACTCCAATAATGGAACCTGTTTCAATACTTCTTAGTTCCCGGCCTGTGATTATGGCAAAAAAAGCTGCAATTGAAAAAGAAGCACAAGAAGAAAAAGCCAGCCAGGAAAATGGAGAGTAATGCCAAAGGCCGAGCTGCCTCCCTATTTAGAAATCCTCAACCCTGAACAGCAAAAAGCTGTACTGCATACAAAAAATCCACTCTTGATTCTTGCAGGCGCAGGTTCAGGAAAAACAAGGGTTATAACAACAAAAATCGCCTGGCTTATACGGGAACAGGGCATAGACCCCCGTTCCATACTGGCAGTAACTTTTACAAACAAAGCAGCAAGGGAAATGTCAGAGCGTGCAAGACTTATTGATGAAAGGGCAGAAGCTGCAATGCTTCGCACCTTTCATTCATTCGGGGCATGGTTTTTAAGGCGTTATGGCAGTCTTGCAAACCTTGCATCCAGTTTTGTTATATATGATGATGACGATGCAGTCTCGCTGCTTGCTACCATAATGGAAGGTACACCGCGTGCTGAAGTAAAAGCCATGGCACGCAGTATCTCAAGGGCAAAAGATTATTTTCTTGGACCTGATGATCCCAAGCTTGAATTGATCAACAGCCGTAAACTTTTCCAAAGGGTTTACAGGGAATACGAAGAAAAACTTGAACGCATTGGCAATGTTGACTTTGGTGATCTGATAAAAAAACCTGTGGAAATACTAAGGAAAAATCCCAAGGAAGCAGAACATATAAAAAATTTTTTTAAAGTGATACTTGTTGATGAATACCAGGATGCCAATGTTGCACAGTTTGAACTGCTTAAAGAGTTATGTTCCAAAAATACCTATGTCTGTGTTGTGGGAGACGATGATCAATCCATTTACCGTTTCCGCGGAGCAGAGGTTCGCAATATCCTGGAGTTTCCGGATCGTTTTAGCGGTACAGACATAATCCGCCTTGAACAAAATTACCGTTCCACTTCCCTTATATTAAAAGCAGCTTCTTCTGTAGTGGATCATAACAAAAACCGTCTTGGAAAAACACTTTTTTCTGATCGCGGACAGGGAAAAAAACCAGTATTAACTTTTCTTCCAAGCCAGGATGAAGAAGCAAAACACTGCGCAGACCTTATATTAAACTCAGTAAAAAAGCACACAACTGTAAAATTAAGAACTGCTTCAAGCATGCTGGAAAAACAAACAAAAGAAGCTGCCCAATATTCTGACTGGGCCATACTTTACCGCACAAACGCGCAGTCACTGGAATTTGAAACTGAATTTCTTCGCCAAAAAATTCCCTATAAAGTAGTTGGCACACTAAAATTTTATGAGCGTGAAGAAATAAAAGATGCCCTGGCCTTGCTCTCATTCCTTGTAAACCCAAAAGATGAAGTAGCGTTCAGACGCATGATAAACAAACCAAGCCGTGGACTTGGCTCTGTAACAGTTGAACGCATAGTCGAGACAGCTGACAGCACTGGCGGTAATTTGGTCGAGGCAATACATCGTATCGAAGACACGTTTTCAGCCAAGGCAGGGCTAGGTGCAGCCAGGTTTCTTAAAGCCATTGAAGCAGGCAGGGCAGCATTGGACAAAGCTCCAAATGAAAAAAAACCCATAAGCAAGCAAGAGTCAAAAAAAGACAGGCTTAGATCAGGGGAGGGGCTTTCCCCCTGTGTTGTGTATCTGGCAAACGAATCAGGACTTTCAGAACATCACTTTAGCCATGATGAAGTTGCAGGAAACCAGCGCTTGAATAACCTGCAGGAACTTGCAAATGCCGCAAGCATATATCCTGCGACAATGGACGGGCTTTTGGAATTTCTTGAGCATATAGAACTTGACCGTGCCATGGAAGAACATCTTGAAAAAACAGATAATGCAGTTACATTGATTACGCTTCATAATACAAAAGGTCTGGAATTTAAAAAAGTAATTATGACAGGAGTTGAGCAGGGAGTTTTTCCGCGCGAAGACAAAACAGCAGATGATCTTGAAGAAGAAAGACGGCTTTTTTATGTGGGCGCAACAAGAGCCATGGATGAACTTTATATTTGTTCCTGCCGTATGCGGCGCATGTACGGAAGCACAATGCCCATGCAGCCATCAATATTTTTACAGGAAATTGACAGAAGTGTTCTTGAAATTACTGGTTCTATACCATTTGGATTTAAAAGCTCTCAGGTTTCAAAAGAAAAAAGTTTAACAACAAAAGACGAATACTGGAAAAAAGGTGATGGTATATTTCATGATGATTATGGTTATGGAGAGGTAAGGGGAGTAAAAGACAGTGAAGAAGGCCCAGAGATCCGTGCTTGCTTTGAAAATGGGGGCGAAGTGCGTTTTTTGGCATTGCATCAAGGCCATAATTTTACAAGAATAAGAAATGCATGGGAATAAATATAAATGGATATAAAAATGAGTACAGAATATTTTTTTAATGAACTCACAATACAAACTTCCAGTGCAAATACAGAACTGCTTCGTCAGCTTCCTCCTGTATTAAGGGCAAGGGAATTTAACCTTTACCTTAATGCCGGTAAACGGCTTACTGACCTTTGGTTAATGGGAGGCAGGGTAATACTTGGACACAAGCCATCACGTTATGTGTTAGAATTAAAAAACTCAGCAGAACGAGGTCTTTTTGCTCCGTTGCCGCATCCAGCAGAAAAGCGTTTTTTAAAAGCCTTGTCCCAGCTTTTCCCGTCAAGCGAAAATGGAAATCAATATAGATTCAGATTTTATGAAAGCAAGTTGTCGCTAAAAATTGCACTTGATGCATCAGGATTAAAAGCTTGCCTTTGGCGTCCATTTTTAAATCAATCAGATCAAACACAAAAATTATTAATTCCAATACTGCCCTGCTTTATCCATGTGCTGGTTCTTGATAAAAGCCTGGAAGAACATTTTCCTCAAGGAGATATGCTTTCTCCTGTACAGCTTGCCCCTGCAACACGGGCCATATACAATCTTTTGGCAGCTGGAGAGAATGGAGGAAGACCGCAATACCAGTCTGTCAACAAAGCACTTTCAAAAGCAAATAAATGGAAGCGCCAGGGCATATACCTGACAAGAAATTCCGGCATCAAGGAAAACTGGGAAGACTTGTGGAAACATTTTTTGGAAAAAGGTTTTCTTCTTCCACCCTCTGCCTTTGAACCATTAATACTGCCGGGAATTCTTTCTAAAGGTGAAGAAGCAAAGCTTGCAGGACTGCTGGAGCTGTAATACAATAAACAGGATGGAGGAAAATATGAAAATAGCAGCTCAGCTTTATAATGTAAGAGAACACACAAAGACTGCCCCGGACATAGAGGCAACTCTAAAAAGGGTAAAATCCATTGGTTATGATGTGATTCAGATCTCTGGTTTTGGTTCCTATGACCCTGTAATGATAACATCATGGGTAAAAGAAATTGGTCTTGAAGTTTGCATAACCCACACTCCATGGCAGCGCCTTGCAGATCCTATAGAACTCAACAAAGTAATAACAGAACATAAAAACATGTCCTGTCCTATAATTGGTCTTGGTGCAAGACCAGGAGAAGGCTTTGACAATTCCTTTGAAGGATGGAGCAGTTTTATAAAAAAATTAAATGAAATAACAAGGCAGGTTAAGGGCGAAGGTCTTGATTTTAGTTACCACAACCATGAGTTTGAATTTGAAAAGTGGAATGGCAAAACTGCCATGCATAGGCTCATAGAAGAAGTACCTGACATGCTGATAACACTGGACATTTTTTGGGTACAGGCTGGCGGCGCAAACCCCCTTTCATTAATAAAAAACCTGCAAGGCAGAATAAAAGTAATTCATTTTAAAGATTTCCGTATCATTAATGGAAAAAGGCAGTTTGCAGAAATTGGCCAGGGGAACTTCGATTGGTCAGAAATTATCCCGCTCTGTAAATCCACTGGTATTAGCTATGCTGCCATTGAACAAGACGGGGATTTTCTTGTTAACCCCTTTGAGAGTCTTGCTATGAGTTTGGATTTTTTAAAATCGTTTAACTTGTAATCAACTGATCAGCCGCGCATATCAACAACAGATGGAACACCTTGCCCGGAATATACAGAACGCGGACGGCCATAGGGATTGGAGCGCAGAACTTTAATTTCTGTGCGAAGCTCCGCCATGCGTTTGGATAGAAGGTTTCTATTGCTCTCTGACCTTGAGATAGCTTCTTTTTTAAGTCCTTCAAGGGCTGATTTAATGTCTATTACTTCATTATCTTCATTTTTTAAAGTAATGGCAGGTTTGTCTTTCAAAACAGCCTGGTACATATCTTCCATTGGGTCAATGACTTTTTGGATAGAAAAAATATCGTTTACGATTTTCTCTTCCAGCTCCACATGGCGAATCAAGTCATCTGCATTGCCTTTTTCTATGGAGATTCTCTGCTTGTCAAGGACATCAAGGTAATTTTTAAATCTGTCTCTTTGAGCCTTTAAAAGTTCCCTGAACCTTCTTAAAACACCTGTGCGGTGGTCTACTTCCTGTTGTGTTAATTCCATTTCTATATCTGCCATTTTTATCCTGCAATATTTATGCCTAAAGCAGCTTTCTTTTCAGCTGCTTCCGGAGCTTTTTCCGAAGCAATTACATGCCAGGCGTTCCTAAGGTCATTTACCATATCCCTTATTGTCTTGATACGGTTAAAATCCTGTGTAATATTCCCTTCCAAAAGCTCCTGGCTGAACCAATTATAAATAGCAAACAGGTTTTTTGCTATTTCCCCCCCCTGCTCAAAATCCAAAGACACAGAGAGTTCTGTTATTATTTCCTGAGCTTTTAAAACAGAATTGTTGATATGCTCAATTTTAGAAGGGTCTTTTTTTCCCTGAGCATTTGAAGTTATCAAATCAAGTGCCTTATCAAGGCTTTTTATGGCTTCATCGTAAAGCATGATAATAAGCTGTCCCTGAGACGCTGTTTTTATCCTGGTTTCACGATAAGCAGAAATTGCATTAGTATAGGCCAAAATAACCCTCCCTTGCTTATAGACTTGAGCCTCTTCCAAAAACTGAAGTGTTGGAAAAGGTTCTATTCCGTTTCATATATCGGCGCTTAAAAATTTAACTTTAGGATTTTTAGAAAAAATTATGTTTTTTTTCCTGTCATGTCTGCCTTGCCCCAGCCTGTTGAGAAAGTCCTTGATTTTTACCATAATAAGGTATGAATAGTCAAATAGCGGTTCTGGGAGCAGGAGCCTGGGGAACAACAGTTGCCAAGGTTATAGCTGAAAAAAAGAATAATGTAACAATTTGGAGCTTCGAAGAAGAAACAAAAGAAGAAATTAACAAAAAACACATAAATTCCAGGTTTTTGCCTGATATCCAGCTGCCTGATTCAATAAAAGCAACCACCTGCCTTGAAGAAGCAGCAGAGGGCAGCGATTTTTTAATTTTAGCAATTCCCTCAGTTTTTCTTCTGGATACAGTAAAAAAATTACTGGATATTAACTCCATAAGGGAAGGAAAAACCGCTATTGCCGTATTAACAAAAGGGTTTCTTTCAACAGAAAAAGGCCCAAGGCTAATCCTTGAAACCCTCGAAGATTATCTGCCAGGCTTTTACCGCCAGTCTTTAGTTTACATAGCAGGTCCAAGCCATGCAGAGGAAGTCAGCCAGGGTAAAATAACAGGGCTTATTGCTGCCAGCGAGAATGCAAAAAACTCAATACGCTTTAGGGATCTACTAAAAAGCAACAAGCTCCTTGTGTTTTCATCTTTTGATGTCGCAGGGGTTCAGGTAGCAGCAGCTGCAAAAAACGTCATAGCTATAGTCTTTGGTATGCTGGATGCCCTTAAAACAAATGATAATGCAGGTCTTTTTGGAGATGGTACTGAATCGCTTTTACTTGCAGCAGGACTTAATGAAATTCAAATTCTGGGAAATGCCCTGGGCGCAACCCATCCGGAAACATTTACATCTATTTCCGGGATTGGCGATTTAGATGTTACCTGCCGTTCAGTTTTTGGCAGAAACCGGCGTTTTGGCAAAGATATAATAGAAAAGAATATACTTGCCAGCTTTAAAAATCTTGATGACTTATTGTCAAGGATAAATGAAATTGGTTATCTGCCGGAAGGGGTAGTAGCTGCAAAATATGTAAAGATTTTAGCAGATAAACACAAACTAAAAATTCCTGTTTCCACAGGTCTTTACGAAATTTTAAACCGCAAAATAAATCCTCTTGATTTTCTTACAAGTTTTATAAATCAATTGGCATAGACGGAGAAATAAATGTTTGACAGGCTAACACAAAAAATCAATGACGCAATGCGCTTTGTGGCAGGTAAATCCACAATCACAGAAAAAAACATAGATGACGCTGTAGAGGCAATCAAAATATCCCTTTTGGAAGCTGATGTTAACCTGCGTGTTGTACGCCGTTTTGTTAATTCAACAATAGAAGAAGCAAAAGGCGAAAGGGTTCTGCGCTCAGTTGATCCTGGTCAGCAATTTATAAAAATTGTACATGACAAGCTTGTATCGTTTTTGGGTGATACAAGGCAGGATCTAAAACTAAAAGAACCTGATACACTTTCAAAAATAATAATGCTTGGTCTGCAAGGCTCGGGTAAAACAACTTCTTCTGCCAAACTGGCACTACGCTTAAAAAAAGAAGGCAGAAGACCCTTGCTTGCTGCCTGCGACCTTGTACGGCCTGCTGCAATGGAACAGCTTTCTGTTTTGGGAAACCAGATTGGAATTCCTGTATATAAGGAAGAAGGCGCAACAGACGCAGTAAAAGTGCTTAAAGGTGCTGTTAATTGGGCTTCAAAGAATTCCATTGATACCCTGATAATCGATACAACCGGCAGGCTCGAGCTTGACGAGATCATGATGGCAGAGCTTGTCCGTATAAAGGATGAAGCAAAACCAGACGAGCTGCTGCTAGTGGCCGATGCCATGACAGGCCAGTCAGCGGTTGATATTGCCAAGACCTTTGACGAAAAAATCGGCCTTACAGGAGTTGTGCTAACAAAGTTTGACAGCGACACAAGAGGCGGCGCGGCATTATCGTTAAAAACCATCACAGGCAAGCCCTTGAAGTTTGTTGGCATTGGAGAGAAGCCTGAGGACTTTGAGCCTTTCCATCCAGACCGCGCCGCCGGCCGTATACTGGGCATGGGTGATGTGGTCAGCCTTGTGGAAAAGGCCCAGGAAGTTGTTGATGAAAAAGAGGCTTTAGAGCTTCAGAAAAAGATGGAGAAAGAAACCTTTACCCTGGAAGACTGGCTTATGCAGCTGCGCTCTGTAAAGAAAATGGGTTCCCTTAAATCCATGCTCAATATGATACCCGGCCTTGCAGGCCAGATAAACGAAGATGACATTAATAAGGAAGAGATGAAGTATCAGGAAGCCATTCTTTCTTCAATGACAAAAAAGGAACTTG
>Ga0099364_10006201_pt1 | contig 17474 bp, 15 predicted proteins | sample TergutTh196P3_FD_73070 | JGI IMG/M metagenome (GOLD analysis project Ga0099364, IMG submission 73070) | Microcerotermes parvus P3 segment gut microbial communities from Pointe-Noire, Republic of the Congo - Th196 P3 | ecosystem: Host-associated > Arthropoda: Insects > Digestive system > Gut ...
TGCTCGTTTTCGCTGCATATTATGGCCGGCATCGCGTAACAGTCCTCGGTGTGGCCGTGCTCGTTTTCGCCGCATATCAAGGCCGGCATCGCGTAGCAGCCCTCGGTGTGGCCATGCTCGTTTTCGCCGCATATCAAGGCCGGCGCTTTGTAGCACTCCTCGGTATGCGTATGCCCGTCGGGGTAGCCGCAGATGAGGTTCTCGTACGCCAGCCCCGGGCGTAGCAGCAAGCCCGTCATGAGCAGCGTCACCGCAGCGCAGGATGCTAGGAACAATAAAAGTATTTGTATGGCCACGCGGGTCCTGTATGAGCAGTTATTCAGCATGGCGGGAACCTCCTGTTTTGTGGTTTTGATGGAGGGGGTTTCGGCGGGAAATTCTTGTCTATTTGTGGAGTTAGTGGTATAATTTGCATAGAATTATGGAGGGATTTGTCATGTTGATAAAAATTGAGGATCATGAAATTAAAACAATAAAAGAATTTCGTGAGCAATATTCAAATAAGTGGTTTCGCTATGTGATTGTCGAAAAAGATGACGATTGGGAGTATAAACAGTTGCAAGAAATAGAAGTAGTCGTGTTGTATTTGGCTGACTCAAAAACAGAGTTAATAAAGATTCCGAAAGAAGACCTCGTTTTTGGAGATTTTTACAGCAGCGGCGTTGAATGGGGCATTAATGTAAACCCTGAATCTGGATTTCATATTGGAGGATATGACGTTGTTTGGTCAAACAGTTCCGGCAGAGTTTCCTATTGAAGATAACAATATAGTTTATATTGAATTGCAAATACGTCGGCGTGAATTTGGACGATTGCCAATAAAATTCAAGTACGATCCGGGGGTGACAGATCTACAAGCAACATCATCATTGCCGGCCTACCTTAAACTTCGTCGCGCTCCAGCGGCGTTTGAGCAGTACGAATGCAGCGGTGCTCGCGAGCAGGACGGCGGAAGCTATGACTATCGTCAGTATCTGCCCCGTGGTCATCGCGCCGCTTTCGCCGGTGATATGCACGGGCGGCGGCGGGGCGTAGCCGCTGTCTATCAGTGGCGCGTCGGGGTCTGCGGGCGCGCCGAACGGTTCCCTTTCCGTGCCGCCATCAGCTGCCGGGGACGTTGCCCCAGCTCCCGCCATGCGCAGCGTGAATGCTACTTCAACGGTTTCGCTCGTGAACGCGACAAGTATCGTGTGCATCCCCGGCCCGCTCCGCTCAAGCCGCTCAGCCGCTATAGTGACAACAGTGCTGCCGGGTCTAACGGCGTAGTCTTCCCCGGTAGTCCACAAGTCGCCATTGAAACGCAGCTCAATAAACTCGTCATACGGGACATCAATCCATATCTCCATCGGCGCACCGCTGCCGTCAAGTTCAAAATAGTATCCGTCAGGGCCGGATGATAGCCCGCTGAACTGCGTAGAACTGACAGCCTGCGAATCGCTCCCCGTCCCCGCGTCAAACCGCGTCCCGGAGTCTTCTCCCGCACCCGGGTCGAACCAAGTCACAACGTCCCCCGTCCCTAACTCTCCACTTCCCGCTGCCGCGCCGCTGTCTGCCGCGCTGCCGGTTTCTGTCGTCGGCACGGTATTCGGCCCGGGGTTAGTGAACGGGAAGCCCGCCCCCGCATCGCCGGGGCCTGCATCACCATCACCGCTGCCGTCAGGCTGCAAGTCCGTCCCTACATCCCCCGTCCCCGAATCTCCGCTCGGCGGCGCTCCGCTTGTCTGCCCTGTAACCGTATTCTGGCTTCCACTGCCCGTGTTGTTGCTGCTTGGCGGCGGGGGTGGCGGCGGGTTGTTTGCGGGTGGGTTGTTGCTGCTGCCCGGCGGGTTGTTGTTCCCCGGCGGGTTATTGCTGCCCGGCGGGTTGTTTCCCGGCGGGTTGTTCGGTGGCGGGTCTACGATTGGCGGCGGGTCGATGATCGGCGGTGGGTCTACAATCGGCGGTGGGTCTACAATTGGCGGCGGGTCTACGATTGGCGGCGGGTCGTTGCCTGTGTCTGTCTCGTTTTCCCGCTCTTTGAGCATCAGGCGGAAGTTCTGCGCTACTATGTCAAGCGTGTCGTCGCTGCGCCGGAACTCGGCGGCGACAGTGTATGTCTCGTTGTTCTGCAGTGATTCAAGCGTCTTTGCCAACAGGGTGACTACCGTGCTGCCGGGGTCTGCGAGGTAGTCGTCTATTATCGTCTGCATTACGCCGTTTATCCACAGCTCCCTAAACTCGTTGTACGGGCCGTCTACTTGGAATATAGCGTCTAGCAGTTGCTCGTCTATATAGTAATCTATCGTCCAGTCCGGGCCGCCTATCGGCTCTATGATGTCGTAGGCGTTGATAGCCAGAAGCGCCGCGTCCGTCGGCGGGCCTATCTGCAATGTGTATTCCTTTTCGTCCCACCACAAAGCGCCGTCCGCTGTCACAGTTACCGTGAATGTAATGGGATTGGTGAACAGAGGCGCGCCGTATAGCTCTCCGTTGGGTAGCATGGATATCCCGGAGCCGTCGAGGGCATCCGGCGGCGATACGGTGTATGTGACAGGCAGGTTTTGGGGGTTGTCTATTTCTATGAATTCCGAGTACGGTATGTACATGAGTGCGTTAGATATGGTTTCCGTAGTGATGAGCGGGAGCATGACATGGTTGAGGCTATTGGTGCGGGCATACTCAAAGACATGCTCGGCATCGGTGAACGCGTAGAGGGTGGGGTTGGGTACGCCGGTGAGCCAACCATTGCCAAAGATCCCAACAGTGCTTGGGATGTAGATGGCTTCGAGTTGTCCGGCGCCGGAAAAGAAATTGCCTGGTATAGTGCTTATGGGTTCCTCAAAAATCGCCGTCGTCACGCTGCTGCCGTTGAAAGCGGTGTATGTACTAGTGACGTTGCTCACAGAGCTTGGGATGCTTACGAAAGTGAAACTTGTGCCGCTGAATGCATTGTTGTAAATGTTGGTCAGGTTATCAGGCAGCGTTATTTCTGTCAGCAGGCTGTTTTCAAAAGCATTATAGCCTATAAATGTCAGCGACTGCGGGAGCGTAATTGATGCCAAGGATGTGCAACTAAAGAATGCAGAATCGCCAATGCTTCTAACACCCTCAGGTATCGTCAAAGATACAAGGGCTGAACAGCCGGAGAATGCACTACCGCCAATACTTGTCACGCCCTCCGGTATCGTTACTGACATAAGGGATGTGCAGCCCGAGAATGCACCATCGCCAATGCTTGTCACGCCTTCCGGTATCGTTACATTTGTAATTTTTGTAGCCCCGGCAAGCGCTCTATTCGGAAACGACCTGTTAAATATGGATATTCTTGGGCCCTCAAAAATTACAGTCTCCACCTCGCTGCCGTCAAAGGCATCTCCCATGGATCTCACGGAAGCCGGGATGCTGATCGTAGTGATATTTGTTCCGGCGAAAGCAAATCTTCCAATACTGGTTAGCCCGTCAGGCAGCACTATTTCTGTCAGGGGGCAATCTCTGAATGCATTTTGGCCTATCTGCTCCAACGACTGTGGGAGTGTAATTGACGACAGTGATATACAATCTCTAAATGCACCCTCGTTGATTTCTCTCACACCCTCGGGTATCAGCACGGTTGTAAGCTGACTGGCACCTCTTAAGATATGTGAATCAACAAAGCTCATTGGCCCCTTAAAACTCGCTGTAGTCACGCTGCTGTCTATGAAAGGTGGACCATCACCAAACACCGCCCCCCCTGGGATGATGACTTCAGTAAAGCTTGTGCCGCTAAATGCTCTGTCGCCAATTCCATACAAGCCATCAGGAAGCGTAATTTCTGTTATCGGGCAGTTTTCAAACGCCCTGGCGCGTATCCATCCCAGCGACTGCGGGAGAGTGACGGATGTTAGGGACGTGCAGTTGGCGAATATAGAAGCGTCTATTTCGTATATACCCTCATTAATAACCAAGTTTTTAACGTCAGCGGCAAAGCTGTGCCAAGGTAAGTTTTGATGCCTCGATATAACCCCCGATCCCGACCCCGAGTACGTTATCGTCAGCAGACCTGTACTTTCGTCAAAAACCCACCCTACGTCGAAATACAAATCACCGCTTCTTTCCGACAGCGGCATTATCGCTATCGGCGGTTGCTGGCCCCCGGCAGTGGGGAAGCAGGTATCATCGTGGATGTGAATCCCCAGTTCGAGCGCTTCGCATTCCGGCCCAAACTCGCCGTAGCAGTCCTCGGTGTGGGTATGGCCGTCGGGGTAGCCGCAGGTTATGTCGTTGGCCAGCCCCGGGCGGAGCAATAAGCCCGTCATAAGCAGCGTCACCGCTGCGCAGGATGCGAGGAACAGCAGCAGTACCTGTATGGCGACGCGTGTCCTGTAAGAGCAGTTATTCAGCATGGCGGGGACCTCCTTCATATCTTCACATAGACTTCGCAATATGCCCTATCCATTTTTATTGTCCGATCAATCGTAAAAACACCTAAGTAAAACTATCAACGGATGTCATGTACGCGCCTGTGTCGAAGGTCATGAGTAAATCGCGGGGTTTTTTATTTACGCGGTGTGTTCTTATATTAAACACCATGGCAGTCGTTTTTGAGTCGCGCTGTGGGCTATATTTGGGAATTTACTATATATTATTTTGCTATATTTCCATTCTTATCACACCACCCGTCCTTGTATTCTTGCGTCTCGTAATACGGGCGCTGACGTAGTCCGGAAAAAGCAAAAGCCGGACTGTCCGGCATGGATAGCCCGGCTTGTATTTCCAATCTGCTATGTGTGTCGCTTTTCAGTTGGATATATCTCGTGCTGCATATCAAGCCATATTATGTAGAAAACGCCATCGCTGATATGACCCCAAACACGGTTACGTCCCCCTACTGCGATTGAGAACAATGCATCAAACTCATCCACGTTAATATCTACAGCGCGTTTTTGGGCTTCTTTACTGAGATTGGATAATTCTATGCCATGGTTTCCGGTGTTATTGCGCCTTCCGGATTTGTCTGTCAGGATTTCCCCCCATTTTTTGCTTTCGAGATTAGAGAGATATCTGAAAACTTTTGCCACATTGCCCGAATTACACGCCATTCCCCATTTTGGATGGTCAAAATCGCATCTCTGAAATAACCAACGCGGATACTTGTCATAGAAATCTTTGGACATATCTTCCGGTTTCATCGGTTTCTTTTCTATCCGGCGTTTTTGCGTTCCCGTCCTTTTATCTCCGGAATACGGAGATTTACTTGTTCTCTTGCTCATACTATTGGTGCAATCCCTGCATAATAATCGCGCATAACTTCTTTTTCGATTATATTATCACAAGGCATCCCCGGCGGCGTGTCCCCACGCGCATTTATCCAAGGATATTCACGATGAGTCAAATTGCTCAGTTCATGTGGAGTCATATCACCGTAATCTTTGAGAACTATGTCGATTGTATCTATTTGTTCCGGCGATAACGCGCCCTCAGCGTAATCTCCAAAGAAATCAGCGGACAACCTAAAATGACCTTTGTGTACCTTGAAAAGCTCCGGACAAACAGGACCGTTGGCCCATGCTTGAAAATCTTCTCCAAATAGAGGCTCGTCATCCCATGCCAGAGACCACGCTTGAGAATAATACACAAGTTTTTGCAGTTTCATTGAGGTTACTTGACCAATACTGACTAGTATATAGTTAGCCACATCAAATACGGTTGCCATGCATATCGCCCCCTCTCGCTTTCATTATATTCTATAGCTATGCCGCGCGCAATACATTTGTTTTTATGCGTTGCCCTGAAATCCCCCTTCCGAGCGCACTGCGCTGAATAGGCACGGCAGGGGCAGTCAACACTTACCGCCCCTGCCTTTTGGGTAACGCAACTATTTTACTTCAGCTGGCCCACCTGCCCGGTTTCTTTGTTTTTCCAGCGGGGCTTCAGCGGCAGCGGCCAGTTGAACTCAACCGCCCCTGCGGTGGGGCAATCGTCTACGCAGCAGCCGCAGTACCAACATTCTTCAGCGTGCAAAATGATGGGCGGCGCCCCTTTTTGCGGGTTCGGGATAAAAACATCTATCGGGCAAGTCTCCACGCAGTTGTTGCACCCCGTGCAGGTATCGGGATTGAATATCACCGGCATGCTGGGGGTGGGAATATTGGGCATCGCAAATACTTTCTGATCTGACACCATATTTCCTCCATTCTCAATTATCAATTTTTTGGATTATACACGCCGGTGTAATCCTTGTTGTGGGCTTCGTACTGCTGCACCATGTCACCCCAGAAGCGCGGCGGCAGCTCGCCGGTCTGCACCTTGTCGTTGTCCAGTTTGATTGTCAGGAACTTGTGCCATTCAGGCGGATCGACCTCCGGATAGTCAATGCGGTTCAAGCCCAGCGGAAGGCTGCTGGCTTTGCGCGCAAGCGTGGCGTGGATGACGATTTTCGCGTATTCTATCATGCTGAGATCCTCAATGGAGCGCATAAGCTTGTGCGGGTCGTGGGCGAACAGCTGCGGGACAGCTTCCGCTTCTATCCTCTCGATTTCTTCGAGCCCCATTTTAAGCAGCCGCTCCGTTTTGAACTCGCTGACAAAATACTGCATGGCGCGTGTGAGGCCAACGTGCAGTTCTTTCCAATCTACTCCGCGCTCGCGCTTCGTCGGCGCGAATATGCGGTTCTTTTCCTTTTCGAGCTGACCCTTGTCGATTTTCAAATCTCCGACTTCGCTGACGTATGCAGCGGCCTTGCGCCCTGCATAACGCCCTGTCGCAGCGGCGTAGCTGTGGTCTTCCGGCGCGAACATCTGCGTCCCGGCGGCGAACAGCCCTTCCACCGTCGTTTTGAGGTTCCAGTCCACCACGATGCCGCCGCCGTACCCGGTATCGCGCCACTGCGGCATGCCTTGCCCCTCGATGAACTTGTAGGAAAACAGCTGATCCCGGCCGAGGTCGAAACCGCCCTTTTTCATTGTGCTGACCAAAACTCTTGTGGTGGATTCCTCCGCGAGCATCAGATTCCATGTCGTGCGCCGCTCGACTTCCGACATGGCCGGAAAGTCTCCGAAGAACGGCAGCTCATATTCGCCTTTCATAATCGCTTCGCGGATCTTATCCTCGACCCCCGGCGCCGGCACCATCGCGCCTGCGTCCTCCCAGCCCTGTATGGGATAGGGGACCCTGCGCCCGTTAGAATCGACTATTGGTACGTTTTCGTAACTCGCGTCCCCGGCGCCTGTGTACCATTTATGTTTCAGCCCGGTGGCTATGCGCACTTCGCCTGTTCTTTCCATCATCGTAAGCTCAGCTCCGGCTTTCCACGCCATGGTCGTGCCGTCGCCGCTTATGGCGCGCGACTGCATGCTGGAATAGCCGCCGTACTCCGTGCTCATCAGCCACAGCGAACCTGAGCCGGCGGTGGCGAGGATGGTGGCTTTCGCGCGGAAAATGAGGAATTCCCCGGTCCGGCTGTTAAGGCCTGTGGCGCCGATGACGCGGGCGCCCTGAACGCCGTTTTCGTTAAGCAGGCTCGTACCCATTATGCGGTCGAACACCTGCACGCCCAGCCGTTTGCATTCTTTTTTGAGGATGGGCTTGAATGTGTTGCCCCATACGCGCATTACTACATTGTTGCGCTCCTCCGGCGGGTTGAACCCCGGCGTCCCCATGTTGGGGTCAGGCAGATAGCTGTGGATGGTCCCGTAGCGCGGCGAAATCATGAACTTCGTTTCATCGTCGCGGCCTTCCGCGCCTACATACTCGTCGTCGGTATCGCGGATTTTTCCGCCCATCTGCTCCATTTCAAGGAGCGTGTCAAAATCCTCCCTGCACATTATCTGAATCCCTATGCCGTTGCAGTAGGGGCGGTCGGCCATGTGCTCAGCCCAGTTGTCCGGCGTCACCCTCGACAGTGGGTTTGCCGGCACGTTGCACCAGTGGTCGCAGCCGGGGCCGCCTGAGCCGCTGCGCTTTACATCGCCTTTTTCGACAAGCGCGACTTTCACCCCTTGCCGCGCAGCGCTGATCGCGGCCCAACAGCCTGCAATGCCGCCGCCTATCACAAGCACGTCGGCATCTATCACTTGCTCTTTCCCGAATTCAACCGGGTACGGCCATGCCGGGGGGCGTCCCTCGTTTCTAAGATATTCATGCCATGTTGCCATTGCTCGACCTCCTTATATCAAGTATGGTTCGATCCGGAGCTGACCGATTCTATTCACTATTCGCTGAACTTGAGGCAACAGTGTTACAGCTTTGTAAACTATATTCTAATAAGCACCCCTTGTCAAGATGTTTTTCATCAATTATAACCAAAAATCACCGTCATTGTTACTAGTAGTCCATTTCCGAAATACCCCCACAAACCTTGCAACGTCATTTAGTTAACACATAGCCTGTGTAGGGGACGGGCTTGCCCGTACCGTCTGTGATAGGCCTTTTCAGACATTGCGGGGGGCCATCCCCTACGAGATTTGATTCGGATCTCGGACGGCATTTCACATTCCCAAAACCGCTCGTAATCTAAACATTAGCAGAGGACGCTGCCGTGAGCGTTAGTGCGTATATATGAATTAGTTATATATTCATTAGTAATATATACATTGCGGTGCAATGTCAACAGGTTGAAGCGTTAATAAAATCATTCCTGCAGAAAAACACAAACCCTACGCCCCAAAACTCTCCTCTACCAAAACTCCCCGCTCTCAGCTCAATAGCCTCCCCCCATCGACCCTTAGCACCAGGCCTCCTTTAGCTGCCGATGCCGCGTTTTCATCGCAGCAGGTGATGAATACCTGCCCCTGGGCTATTCTGCTGAGGATGAAGCCCTGGCGTGCCTCGTCAAGCTCCGAGAGCACATCGTCGAGGAGCAATACAGGGTACTCGCCCCTGTCTTCGTGATGTATGTCCCGCTCTGCAAGCTTGATCGAAACCGACGCCGTCCGCATTTGGCCCTGCGAGCCGTACTTCCTTGCGGGCACCCCGTCTATGTCAATCTCCAGGTCGTCCTTATGCGCCCCGGAAAGGCACATACCCGATTTCAGCTCCGCCTGGTAGTGGTCTTTCTGGTGCGCTATAAGCTCAGGCAGTATCTGCTCCGGTTTTTTCCCCGCCGCATCCATGCCTCCAACAGTTTTGTACCTGATCTCAAGCGCCTCCGCGCCTCCGGAAAACTCGCCGTGTATGGCTGCGGCCCTGCGCGAAATTGCCGCCGCAAATGCCGCCCTGTAGTAAATCAGCCTCGCGCTCTGCTCCGCGAGGCGTATATTGAAATCATCGAGCAAATCAAGCAACGAAGGCTTTTCGCGGTAGTCGCGCAGTATCCTTGCTTTGTTGTCATGCAGCCTATTGTATTCCGAAAGCGACGCCAGATAACCCGGGCGGAGCTGCGAAAGGCATTGATCCATAAGCTTGCGCCTGACCGCCGCGCCGTCTTTTATCATATCTAGGTCGTCCGGGCCGAACTGCACTGCGGTCAGCCGTCCAGCAAGCTCTGATGCTTTTTTCAGCTTGACCCCATTGGCGTACAGCTCGCGCCGCTTGGCACGAAAAAGTCGGGCTTCAAGCGTCTGCTCCCGCCCACAGGATGTGACGCCCGCCCGTATGCATGCGTTTTCATTTTTGAACGAAATTAAATCTTTGTCCCCGGCTAGGCGGAATGATTTACCCGCTGCCAGATAAAAGATTGCTTCAATAAGGTTTGTCTTCCCTTGTGCGTTTTTGCCGTTAATTATATTGACGCCGTCACAAAACTGCGCCGTTTCACAGGTATAATTCCGGAAACCATTTAAGAATATTTCATTGACTATCATTTAATCACTAAAAGCCATTGAGCATCGCTGCCGCTTCCGCACTTTACCACTTCGCCCGGCCTTATTTTCCGTCCCCGCGCCGTGCAAGGCTCGCCGCCAACGAACACATCGCCGTTTTGAATCATTATCTTTGCCTCGCCGCCTGTGTACGCGACAGACGCAAACTTCAAAAGCGCATCAAGCTTTATAAAATCGCCTCTAATCTTAATGCGCCTCACTCCGCTGAGTTTTACCCTGTGTCCTGTCAACAGACATATCCCCGTTCATTGTAAATTGTACGTTTATATTAGCTTTCCAATGTCAACAGGTTAACGAATCAGCACTTGTAGGGGACGGCCTCTGGACGTCCCGCTGTGCGGGCAATACCGGAATATGCGGGACGTCGAGGACGCCATCCCCTACGCAAATCATGTAGAGTTACCTTAACCTGTTGACATTGATTAGCTCTCGTATGCTTTCAGCCTGACGGGCAGTATCATGTACAGGAAATTTCCTGATCCGTCTGCGGGCGTTATCACGCACGGCGCCACGCCTGTATTCAGGCCAAGCTGCAATTCTTCCGCCGGCGCAGCGCGGAGCGCCTCTATTAGATATCTGTCGTTGAAGCCGATTTCAAGGTCTTCGCCGTTACCTTCCATCCCGCACTCGTCGCTTGCCTTGCCAAGCGCGGACGTGGAGGACAGCTTGATAAGCTCCTCGCCAAACACGCACCTGACCGGCCCTTTGAGCTTTTCGCTGAGGATGAGGGACACCCGTTCCACTGCCGATATGAATTCGTCTTTTCTGACCGTCAGCTGATATTTTGAAGACTGCGGTATAGAGCCTTTGTAATTAAGGAATTCGCCCTCCAGCCTGCGGGATATCAGGATAGTGTCTCCAATGAGGAACTGTATGTGCTTTTCCCCTAGCTTAATCATCACTTTCTCATCGTTGTCCATCGTAACTTTCTCTACTTCGCTGAGCGCCGTGCCGGGTACGACGAAGCTTAATAGCTGCGCGCCGCTGTTGTCCATGGGTTCTCGGCAGACCGCAAGCCTGTACCCATCGACCGCGACGACCGCAAGTTCTCCGCCGCCCGCTTCAAACAGCGCGCCTGTATGGATCGGGCGTGTCTCATTGTCGCTTACCGCGAAATTTGTGCGTGAAATCATTTTCTTCAGCACAGCGCCGTCGATCTCGATGTACTCATCGCCTTCCACTGCAGGAAGCTCCGGGAAATCCGTAATTGGGGACCCTAGTATCTCGAACTCGCTCATCTCGCTGCTGATCGTAGCTACGTATCTTGCGTTGACGTCAATCGTCACCGTGTCGCCCGGCGCTTTCCTGATAATCTCACCAAATAGGCGCGCATTGAGCACGACTCCGCCGGTTTCGCCCACCTCCGCAGGCAAAACCGTCACTATGCCGATTTTGAGGTCGTAACCGGTGATACGGATGCCGTCGTCAAATACTTCAAGCAGCAGCCCCTCCAAAAGCGGCACCGGGCTTTTTGCCGCCACCGCTCGCGAAGCTGTCAGTATTGCAACTAACAACGCATACTTTTCACATGTGAATTTCATAATGATTACCTTTCATTTCCATTGAAGTGTTGTATTGAAGACAAAAGAATTTCATTTTTTTAAGTAAATAAATATATATTAATATTATAGTAATAGCCGTAGTAGTAGGAATTTATGTGGAAAACCAGTATTAGCCGTTGCAATTGCAGGGTTCATAATGTTAATGGAATTGTGGATAACTATGGTGCTTATCAACACGCCGTGTTGAGCATGGGGTTGTCCACATTCGAGTAACAGTTTACAAGTGTGGAAATGTTGATAATCATCTCTTGGAATTTATATTTGAAGTTATATCCCTTATGATCCTTGAGTAATCCGGGGAATCTTCAAGATATGCCTCTATCCTGCGCACCGCCGACAAAACGGTCGTATGGTCGCGCCCGTCGAACACGGCGCCTATGTCTTTCAAAGACAGGTTAGTGAGCTTGCGGATAAGAAACATGGATATCTGCCTGGCAAGGGCGGTGTCGCGGGTCCTGCGCTGACCTTTGAGGTCTTCCGGAGTGAGCATATAGAACTTTGCGGTCTCGTCGATTATATTGTCAACGGTCGGGAGGAGCTCCTCGGATGCTTTGAATATCTCTTTCAGGCGGTTTGAAACGCTTGTGACGGTGATATCCTCATTCATGATTTCGCGCATGGCGATGATCATTTTCACCGCGCCCTCCAGCTGGCGGATGTTTGAGGTCATAGTCTCAGCGATGTAGTTCATCACATCGTCCGGCAAAATGACGCCAAGCTGCGCTGCCTTATTCCTGACGATCGCGATGCGCAGCTCCGTGTCGGGCGGCTGGATGTCAGCGATAAGGCTCGACTCAAGCCGCGACCTGAGCCTGTCTTCCAGTCGGTAAATGTCGCTTGGTGGCCTGTCTGACGTAAACACTATCTGCTTGCCAAGCTCGTACAGCGTGTTGAAAGTATTAAAAAATTCTTCCTGCGTGGAAATCCTGCCGGCTATGAACTGTATATCGTCCATAAGGAAAATGTCGGCCCCCCGGTATTTTTCGCGGAACTCTACGTTCTTGCCTTGCTGCAGCGCTTCGATGAGCTCGTTCGTGAAGACCTCGCCTTTTACAAATACGATATTGAAATAAGGGTATTTCAGTTTGATCGAATGGCGTATGGCATACAGAAGATGCGTTTTTCCCAAACCGGAATCCCCGTATATAAACAGCGGGTTGTAGTTCTGCCTGACTTGCCCTTCGGCTACTGCCAAGGCGGCCGCGTGGGCAAACTTATTTGAATTTCCCACTACGAATCTTTCAAAGGTGTAGTCCTCAATGTTCAAGTGATCGTGTTCTTTTGCCGCTTCGTTCAAGGCCACAAGCCCGTCGTCGTCGAGCACTACTATATCGACATTGCCGGAAAACAATTCGCCCAATGCGCTCCTTATGGTCCCCGTGAAGCGTTCTTCTATGACGCTTTTCTTAAATACCGACGGGGTATGGATAAACAAGCGGTTGTCGCAAAACTCAATAGCACGGCAGTCATCAAACCAAGTGGATATCGCGGTCGTGGTCAGGTCCTCGCTCAATGCCTTAAGCACGCAACCCCAAACGTCTACAGCGGAATTCATAATAACAGTCCTTTCGATGACGTCTAAAAATACGGCAGGGAAGCATACTATCAAAAACAAATGGAAAAATCAAGTTCTTTTCAAACGGAATAATGCGCATAATGAGAACATGAAGGGAATGCTGCCGCCCACGCCTGTTTTCCTTTGCTGCAAAGGTGAAAATTATGAATAATTCCCTGCTTTTATGCGTTGATATTTCTACATTCCGCAATGCTCAACGTGTATTGCACATTACTGTGGAAGACAGTATAATGTTTTGTAACTACTCTCGGAGCCTTGCGCTCGGACGGCTATTTAAGCTCACGCAATCGCTCGGTGGCGCTTCCATGCGCCAACTCGCGAGCGCTCCACCGTCCTTGGTTGCGCTTTGCGTGAGCAAAGGGTCTGTCAATATATAGCTTTTTATCTTGTTAGGCACACTCATTGACAGACCCTCTGAATAGCCATCCTCACCGGTTTAAGAGAAGTTACAATGTTTTAAGCTCCAGCTGCCAACCTGAAGGGGGTGTTCGCGGGTGTATGGCGTTTATCTGGTGGACGACGACATAAGGTCGGAAAGCGGTTTGGCCGATGGCGTCCTATGGGTGGAAAACGGGTTTGAAATAATCGGGAACAGCTCGAACGCCCAGACGGCCATAGCGGAAATCTTCGAAAAAAAGCCGGACGTGGTGATATGCGGCATGATGATGCCTGTGTGGGACGGCATAGAGCTTTTCAGGCGGCTTAAGAAGGGCGGGGCCACGGCGGAGTTTATTCTGCTGTCCGTGCATGCTGAGTTCAAGGCTTCGCGCGAGTTTTTTCTGCTGGACGGCTTTGACTATATACACAAGCCGTTCGACAGCAGCAGGGCAGCCGCAGTCCTTGAAAGGCTGAGCAGCAAACTGGCCGCCAAGCAGATGGAAGCGCAGGCGGTCCGCTTTATCCCGACGCAGTCAGAGAGCTTCGATAAACTCATTGCTTATGTCATGCTGAACTACGCAAAGAAAATCCGGCTTGCCGACTTGAGCAAACGGTTCGGCATAAGCTCTACATACATATGCAGCTTGTTCCTGAAGCATTACAACTCTACATTTACTCTGTTTATTTCAAATCTCCGCATGAGCGAAGCAAAAAGGCTTATAACGCAAACCGGCACCCCGCTCAAAGAAGTATCCGTGCTGTGCGGCTATCCAAGCTACCATCATTTCTGCAGGGTATTCAAAGCGCACTTCGGAAAGCCCCCCTCGAAGTACAGGGCTATATAAATAGTGCGACGTGTTTATTCAGCACGGATGGTACGAGACCTGAGTTACACTTTAGACCCCCGCTAAAACACGCGTCATTGCGGGCTTGCCCCGCAATCCCCTGCGGCTATGAGCGAAATTACGGGTTCTTGTCTGCAAAACTGCCGCATCCCATGGGGGATTCCGTAGCCTGCCCTGAACTTGATTCAGGGTCAAGCACGGAATGACGGAGGGGGTGTGAATTGTAACAGACCTGAATAGACACAATGCGGCCATATAATATTATCTTGTTTTTATTGCGCATTAGTGGGATAATGGGTGTGCATTCCCTTGCCATCGGGCCATGGCATTTGCCCGCGGCAGGTGGCCACTACAACGCAGAAAAGGTAATAATACATGCTAAGAATTGAAAACCTGACGAAATCTTTTGGCAACAAGCTCGCGGTAGACGGAGTATCGCTCAGCATTCCGCCCGGCGAAATATGCGCGTTCATCGGGCACAACGGCGCAGGCAAGACGACGACGATAAAAGCAGTCTGCGGCCTTATGAAGTTCGACTCCGGGGAAATATTCATAGACGGCGTCTCCGTCAGAAAAAACCCGATCGGCTGCAAGAAGCTTACCGCATACATCCCTGACAGCCCCGACCTGTACGAGTTTTTATCAGGGATCAAATACCTCAATTTCGTCGCGGATGTATACAAAATCCCCGCAGACGTCCGGCGGGAGCGGATACGCAAATACGCCGATATGTTTGAGCTTACAGGCGACCTCGCACAGCCCGTCGCCGCCTACTCCCACGGCATGAAGCAAAAGCTCTCGGTCATATCAGCGCTCATACACGCGCCGCGCCTGATGGTGCTTGACGAGCCATTCGTGGGGCTCGACCCGAAAGCATCGCGCACGCTCAAAGACCTGATGCGGGAGGTCTGCGACAGCGGCGGCGCGATTTTCTTCTCCACGCATATCCTCGAAGTCGCGGAAAAGCTGTGCGACAGGGTCGCCATAATAAAATCGGGCAAGATGATCGCCTCAGGCAGCATGGACGAAGTGAAAGGCGACTCCTCCCTCGAGTCAATTTTTTTCGAGCTGGAGGAGCAGCAATGATGATTTGGACCCTGATCAAAATCAACATTGCGGCCCTGTTTGCGGGGATATTCAAAAAGAACCGGGGGAAGCAAAAGCGGTCGAAAGGCGCAGTTGTGCTTATAATCCTGTTCGCTGTGTATTTGGCGTTCATGTTCATGCTTTTCGTCGGGATGATGTTCAACTCCATCATATCCCCGTTTTTTGAGGCCGAAATCGGTTGGTTTTACTTCTCAATGGCAGGCATAAGCGTATTTGCGATATGCTTTTTCGGCATAGTATTCATGGCAGGGCCGCAGCTGTTCAACGCCCGCGACAACGAGCTTCTTCTGGCTATGCCAATAAAGCCGCCTGCAATACTGGCGGGCCGCCTCTCCGCGCTGCTGCTTGTCGAGTATCTTTTTGCATCGGTCGTGCTGTTTCCCGCATTCATGGTATTTGCGCTCAGGGGCTATATCGCGGACGTGCCGGCGCTGGGGATCGTTTTCTTTTTTGTGACTGCGCTTTTGATCCCGCTGCTCGCCCTCTCATTGGGGTGCATAGTCGGCTGGCTCATAGCGCTTGCGGCGGCGCGCATCACAAAGGGCAAAACCGTCATTATGCTCGTGCTCTCCGTCGGCTTCCTCGGCGCATACATGTGGTTTGCCACGCGGCTGAATAATTACATCACAGTCCTTGCCGACCAAGGCGCGGACATGGCGGAAGAAATGCGCCGCACCCTGCCGCCGGTGTACCACCTCGGCGCGGCCAACGCGGAAGGGAGCATCCTCAGCTTCATCATATTCACGCTCAGCGCGCTCGTGCCATTTGCCATCATGTGCGCGCTGCTGTCGGCAAGCTTCAGGAAAATGACTACAGGCGGCCGCACGGCGAAGAAGATAGAGTACCACGAACACACGGCGCGCGTCTCGGGGCCGAGGGCAGCGCTGCTATTCAAAGAGCTGCAGCGCTTCTGGTCGCTTCCTGCGTACATCCTCAACGCTTCCCTCGGCGTCATTGCGACAATCATTGCGGCAGCCGTGCTGATAGTCCACCCCAGCGTCATAACGAATACGCTGCAGCAATTCATAGACATTGTCCCGGTTGTCGATATGGGGCTTGTCGGCATAATCGCGCTTGCATCGATTGCTGCGCTGAACAACGTTTCCGCGCCGTCGATATCCCTCGAGGGCAAGCAGCTTTGGTTCCTAAAAAGCCTGCCGCTTGCGCCGCGTGATATCCTGCTTACGAAAGCGCTCATGCACATAGTAATATGCGGGATACCTACATTCCTGACGGGGGTCGTGTGCATATTTGTTCTGCCCGTCGCAGGCGCTTTGCCGGTCGTGCTCATTTTGGTTTTGCCAGCGTCGGTGACTGTAATGTTCGCGCTGATAGGTGTGGCGCTGAACCTCAGGTTCCCGAGGTTCGACTGGGTCAACCCCATTCAGCCGGTCAAGAAAAGCCTGAGCAGCATCCTTACGCTGTTCGGCGGCATTGCGCTGATAATCACGCTCATTTTCGTATATGCGATCCTGAGCTTCCTGATGTCGGTCGAAGTGTTCTTGCTGGCATGCGCCATAGCTGCACTGGCAGTAAGCGCGGCGCTCTACTCCTACCTGAAAAACGCAGGCAGCAGAAGGTTCGAGGAGCTGTAGGGGGAGTGCGTAAGGTGATTACGGATTCGCCGGCTGTTTCGTTGAAATGGCATTAACTGTGTGGTATGGTTTTATTGTTAGGGGTTCTGAGCAGCTGCAGGCGGAGATCGAAAATGAACGATGATGTAAAAGTGATTTGGGAAAAAAGTGACGGTGAAATGCCTGAGAAAGCAAAGCATATCCGGCTCAGCCGAAAGTGATTTAGGAGACTGAAAACTGTGACATATACAGGTATAGCTCTGGACTCAAACGTAAAAGACGCATTAGATGCGTATGTTGCTGAAATTGCCTCGGTATCCGGGGTATTGCAAGTGTATCTTTTTGGCTCTTACGCATATGGTACTCCTCACGAAAAAAGTGATATTGACCTGATGGTTGTGGTAGAGGACAACTTATAAAGCAGTGAAAATGGCGCTTACCATAAACAAAGCTTTAGCAGGCAAGCGCAGGATTCCGCTGGATATAGTGGTGAACAACTCAAGCGACTTCTACGAAGCCGCCAAAGAGCCGACGCTGCAAAATAGAATAAAAAATGAAGGTGTTCTTCTATATGCTCAGTGATTACTGTAAATTCGCAAAAATAAATCTTGTAATTAATCATACCCTATGATAATATGCAAATCAGAAAGGCCATA
>Ga0099364_10006202_pt1 | contig 17474 bp, 20 predicted proteins | sample TergutTh196P3_FD_73070 | JGI IMG/M metagenome (GOLD analysis project Ga0099364, IMG submission 73070) | Microcerotermes parvus P3 segment gut microbial communities from Pointe-Noire, Republic of the Congo - Th196 P3 | ecosystem: Host-associated > Arthropoda: Insects > Digestive system > Gut ...
CCGTATTTCCGATTTTTATGTTTCCGTTTGCGGCGTTATAGAACATAGGCAATCTCCTGTATATATAAATAATCGACTTTTTCACGATTTTTGGATTCATTCAAAGCATTGTCAATAAACTCGCACCGCACCAGTGGGAATTTCACATAACGCCCGGCGGCTTGGCGAAGTGGCGGACGGGGCGCACCACACCATAAACAATCACCTGCGGTCAGGGGCACTGCGGCACTGCGGCTTCCACTCCTACCGACATTTCGCTAAGCCGCTTGTTATGTGACGTTTCCACGGACGGAATCCGCCTGTCTTCAAATTATGCTCTTATACTGCACCTCGTACAATATTCCGAAGAATTTCATAAAATGATTCTTTTGCATATTTTTCTTTAAATGGTGAATGACCACATTTGGGTAAAACATGAACACTAAAGGCAATACCTTGCTCCTTCAATGGCTCAATAACACCTTCTACAGGATGCGAATCGTATTCGCCTTGAATTACCGTGACAGGGCACTTGATGTCTTTTAGCACACAATATAATTCACCATGCTTTCGCATTTCGGCAGCCTGTGGCCATATTGACGAATACATCTCTCCATCAACTTCAAAGTCATTGTTTATATCGTCTTGAACATCAGATACATCATAATTGTCGGCTTTTTCTGCTAAACGACCCAAAGTACCAAGAACTGCATCCTTATCAGGAGTTGCGTCATTGTTCAGCTGTTTAAGTAATTTTAAGAACAATTCGCTTTCTTCTTTTGTTAAATTGCTCAACCTACGTTTCATAATGATATCTACATATCTTTCCTTGAACGGGCCGCACCCAACCAAAACAAGGTGATTCAGCATATCTGGGTATTCTTTTGCAAATAACACGACAAGCCAAGCTCCCCAAGAGTGACCAATAAGTGTTACCGGCTCCTTGGTTACAGTTAGGATTTGCTCATAAAGCTCTCTAACTAATTCTGGAATCGTATGCTTTGACTGTATTGGTTCAACAACACCAATAATTCCAGATAGCTCATTGGCTACGCTCGCGACAGAACCGCAAGCGCCAGGACCTCCGTGTACGACTACGGCTTCAAATGGTGCTGTACCATATTTTCTTATCATAAATATCGCCTCGTCAAATATCTATAATCTGCTCTTTGATAAATCTTAGGATTCTTTCAAAGCGTTGTCAACAAACTTGCACCGCACTAGTGGGAATGTCACATAACGCCCGGCAGCTTGGCGAACGTGGCGGATGGAGTACACCGCAGCCTGAAATAACACAGACGGTCAAGGGGAGCAGAAAACTTCTGGTCTCCACACCGACCGCCATTTCGCTAAGCCGCTTGTTATCGGCAGTTTACCCGGACTGTATCCATTAGTCTTTACCTCATAGATTCTACGCAGACAAAGTGTCATTGCTGCACTTAATACTATTTCGGCAGGTATACTACTCTTGCATATGCTCTGCGATATCCATCCGTCCATATAGCAGACGGTGAACTTCTACGATTCCGCTTTCCTGTACTACCTTGTAGAACACCAAATAGTCTTCCACGACAATGAACCGGAAAGATGGTACATCCTTATAAACCGGATACATTTCCGGCATCTCTTTGAGGTTGCTGATACTTCTATCTGCCTTAGCAAAGATGCGTGCGGCTTTGCTCGGATATTCTGCCAGAAAATCTGCAACGGACTGAACGTCAAAATGGAAGGTTGAAATATACTCAATCTTGTAACTCATACCCATACTGCTTTCTTAATGGCACAAAAATCTCTTCATGCGTGTAGCGCTTTGCAGTTGGGTCATTTGCAACAGCTTCCGATTCTTTTAGCTTTGCCCTGATCATCTGCTTGTGTTCGTATTCGCTACTAACTAAAGCAAACGGCACTCGCTTTTCCCTCACTACGGCTTTCAGACAAGCGTTAAGCAACATGGTCATGTTTAACCCGATATCCGCCAAGATGGCCTCCGCCTCTCGTTTGGTCTCCTCGTCCACTCGAACAGTTACTGTTTTGGTCGCCAATTATATCAACCCCTTCCATGCACACTATTATACAGCAAATGCTTTACTGGTCAATAGAATGTTAGCATTGTCAAAATATCGCACCGCAGTAGGGTAAATTGCCGATAACGCCCGGCGGCTTGGCGAAGTGGCGGACTGGGTGCGTCGCAACACGGGCTTCCGTAGGCGGACGGGGCGCGGCGGCACAGCGGCTTCCACACCGATCGCCATTTCGCTAAGCCGCCTGTTATACGATGTCTACCCGGATGTAGATGCTTATTGGTGGAGTAGCAAACATTAGTCTAGCTCAAAATGCCGCGCCAATATTGAAAGGACTTCATCACGAGTATCATTTTCATAGTCGGTGCGATTATATGTAAAAAATCCCGTATTTTCCCAATCATAGTCATCAGGCGGTTTGTATTCTAGCCACGCATTGAAGTTTGCAAGTGTTGCCCCTGGGTCTTTGCACAACTTGATTTGCTCCATCATAAACTTCTTATCAGAGTCGTCGCGGTCAAAAAAGCGTTTGGCGGCAATAGCTGGGTTACCGACCATAATAGCAACATGCTGGTAGTCCGAAATCGCGTGTAAAACCTCTGGGGTAATATTCGTATCAACTATGACTTTCTTGCCCCCAGCCGCTCGTTTTATCAATTCGGCAATTTCGATTTCTACGCACTCCTGTGTGCATGTTTGCATCCACCGCCAATGTTCTTCTGGCGAAAGGTTCAGCCATTCCTCCCACCCGCTCATTGTGTCGAAATAACATAGGGCTGGTTGTTTCCATCGCGAAAGCTTATCACTTGGAAATGAATCCGGCATACCCGATTGGTAGTTTTCGCCACAAAACACCATATCATAACGCTCCGAAAGCATTTTAACCATTGTGGATTTTCCAGTGTAGCTATGGCCATTAATGAAATACACATTCTTCAAATAGTGCTTAATAATGTTGTCGTTGATTGATATTTTCATATGGAATACCTCGTAAAAAAGTATATCTCAGCATACCACCGCACTAGGGTAGATATCGTATTATTATCATCTAGACGAAACTATCCATTTTGTTTATAATAGCCACGAAACCATTACAACACCATAATCCATTGCTTGTTTTCTATACAAAATGCGAAATCCCACATAGCAAAGAAGCACTTCACTCTCTTCATTACAAACGGAAAGTATAATGAATTCGTCCCGCTTGATGTCTCAAGGAACATTTCTTTCCCGTTTGTGCCTTCGCTGAGTCTGCGTCCTGAAAGGGTCTTGGCGACCAACGCTTTAAGCCTCGCAGTCTTCTTGATAAGTTCTTCTTGTGTGTATACCCGCTCTACATCTTTTGAAGCCATATCCTTTCAGCACCTCCTTGATTCACGTAGCCAACGCTTACGGTTGAATGCAGTATAACATAGCAATATGTATTCAACAACAAAACGATAGATGATTTGAAGACGCGGGGACGGTTAGTGTTGTCTTCCAGAACATGTGAATCTAGCAGGAAGAAGACAACGTCCCCGTGTCTTCCATGGCGGTTGATTTTCTTACAGTACGGTGTATAATGTCATTAGTTAAACAAAAAACGAAAGGTCGTGTTTCAGTGTCTAAAGTGATAACGCGCGACGCAGCAATAGAGGTGGCAAAGCGGTTCGCTTCTCGCGTTTATGATGAGATTGACAAAGAAGCTAAGATTTATTTATTTGGTTCGACCGCGCGTGATGAAGCGAATGAGCGGAGTGACATTGACATTGCCGTGGTATCAGGGGTTTTCGGAACTGACGTAGTTGCAAATAGGGTCAGTATAAGCTTAATTGGATACTCCGTACACCCGGATATTGAAACGCATGCGATTCGCGCGGCGGATTGGGCTGATCTGACCCCGTTTACAACTGCGGTAAGGACGGGAGGGATTTTAGTGTGAAAATGACATTAAAGCAACATGTAGATTATTGGCTAAAGCTTTCTAACGACAGCATATTGGATATGAGGGCAGCATACAGGAGCGGGCGTAGGACAAATGCTTTGTTTTGTGGTCATCTCGCTATTGAAAAGACGTTGAAAGCGTTTTGCGCGGTAAGGCTTGTACCGGCACAAAACATATGGGGGCACAGCCTGTTCAAACTCGCAAGCAGTGCAGGGTTGTGGGAACAATTGTCCGCCACACAGCAGACAGAGTTAGCAACTATTACAACATTTAACATTGAGGCACGGTATGATGGCTATAAAAGACACTTTGCGCAATTATGCACTCCACCGTTTACAAAACAATGGGTGGCTGTTATCGAAACCTGGTACTCGAACTTAAAGCAGCAAATATTGACGGAACGGGCTTTACTGCCAAATAATGTATCGGCTGAATAAGTGAACGCAGGGACGACGACCTCCCCTAATTTTTGTGGGGATGGTCTTTCTTCCTTGCCGGTAAATCCCTACTCGTTAGATAGTTCTGGTAATCGAGGCAGGCACAGTTTATTGCCACGACTTCGACATGATAATATTTACTTCGTTTAGAGAGATGCGGCGGAGATATTTTTGTAAGGAGCATGAGCCAATGGATGCCAAAATTTCATATGAACGAGCAATGGAAATAGCGACGCGATTCGCGAAAAGAGTTCGTGCTGAATTGGATTCGCAGGCCGAGATATATTTATTTGGTTCTGTTGTCACGGCGAACAACAGCCCAGAGAGCGACATAGACATTGCCGTGGTATCGAAGGCATTTACTAATGATGTGTGTGCGAATTATGCCCGCGTGAATTTGCTTGCGTTTGGTGTAGACGATAGCATTGATGCCCAAGCAGTTATTTATGATGATTGGGTCAACAAAACGCCCTTCACCGCCGAAGTCCAAAAGCAAGGAGTGTTGGTTGGGTAATGATGACACGAAAACAGCACGTTGACTATTTTGCTTTCTTGGTTTGAGGATAATAGAAACAGGAAGTTTGATTATAGCTCTTTCATGGAAACAAATACCTTTTTATTCGATGATAAATGCTCGCTAATTATTGTGCAAGGAACGCTTATCAGCCCCATCATTGAAAACGTGGTCGTTGAAAATGTAAACGATGTTCATAAATCAATTGACAAAACAAATAATTATAGTTAGTATAAAAAGGAATATAGTTAATGATTGATAAATTATAGTTAATGATAGGTGTCAATTGGAGGATATTATGTCAGTCTCAAATGTAAGGCGGCAGCACATAATAAACGAGTTGATAAATGAGATAGGCAAAGATATTTATGACAAGAGTTTTTCCGTCAATAACTTTGCCTTATCTCATGGCTTGACAGTGCAAAGCGTTTATAGGTATTTAAGAAAGCTTGAGGAAGATTCAAAAATCCAAAAGTTCAAAGACGGTAAGGGCTATGCGTATCGACTAATTAATACCGTAAGTCATTTTAGTTATCCCATAACGAATCTTTCCGAGGACGATGTGTGGAACAAATCTGTTAAAGCGTTAGTATCCGACCTTTCGGAAACTGCATGGAAAAATGCTTATTATGCTTTCAGCGAAATTTTGAACAACGCCATTGATCATTCGGAAGGCTCAAAGGTAGATATTTTTATTCGGATTAATTCATTTAGTGTTTCATTTTTGATAATTGACGATGGGGTAGGTATATTCGCAAAAATTGCATCCGCTCTTGAATTAAGCGAAAAAAGATTTGCCATCCTTGAACTGGCAAAGGGCAAGTTCACGACGGCGCCGGATAGCCATAGTGGGGAGGGCATATTTTTCAGCTCAAAAATATCTGATGTTTTTTGCATATTTTCCGACTGCTTGGTTTTTTCCGCGCTAAACCTCAATGAGTATGAGGACGAGAGAATTCGCGATTTTATTTTGTCGGGACAAACCGGCACAATGGTTTTTATTGAAATCTTTCGTGACCGCAAAACACCATCATCGGAAATATTTGATCGATACACACAAGACCCGGATAAGTACGGTTTTACAAAAACCATTGTTCCGGTAAGGTTACTGGAATACGGAGATTCAAACCCAATGTTTGTTTCAAGGTCGCAAGCGAAACGGTTGTTAGTCAGGTTCGAGCGGTTTGAACGGATTGAACTGGATTTTGACGGAATCGACGAAATAGGGCAAGGTTTCGCTGACGAGGTATTTAGAGTGTTTCAAAATCAACACCCTGACAGCAAGATTGTGGCCATCAATTGCAATCAACAAGTAAAGAAGATGATTAAACATGTCGGCGGAGACATGGAATGAAGATGCGGGAAAGACACCGCTGTTGCTTTGAAAAACTTGTTTACGATTGAGAAAGCCAAAAAGTATCATAGGGTGGCGGGGTTCGACTCCTGCCACCCTAAACACATCAAAAAATAATCGCATTTTCGTGTAGCATTTTGCCCTGCTCATGCGTATATTGGGTGTAGGGTTTGTTTCACGATGCCCTCAGGTGAAGGGAGAGGATTAAGTGTTCAATCAATCCAACCGGCCGGTGGATTGGATGGAGGAAACGGTAAAGCGGAATGAAGACAGGATGTTCCGAACCGCCGTTGCCATAACGGGCAGCAGGGCGGACGCTGAGGATGCCGTTCAGGACGCTTTTGTAAAGCTGTTTGAAAAACAGCCGCGCTTTGAATCCCCGGAGCATGAAACAGCATGGCTGGCAAAAGTCACCGTAAACCTGTGCAAAAGCCTTCTCCGTTCTCACTGGCGGAAAAAGAACGTCCCGCTTTTAGACACCCATCCGGCACAAACCGACGAGCAGCAAGATGTGATGCAAATAATCCTCTCACTCCCGCCAAAGTATAGAACGGCAATTCACTTGTTTTACTTCGACGGGTATACAACGAAAGAAATAGCCGGGATAACAAGCCAAAAGGAATCCACCGTTAGGACGCAGCTCACACGAGCGCGGCATATGCTTAAAGAACATCTGGACGAGGAGTGCGGACATGAATAGCTATATAGACTACATGAACGGTATATCGGTTGACGCCGAACTGCATGAAAAAATAATGAAGCGGGCAACGAAAACGCCCGCACACCAACATCGAAACCGTGCCGTGTTCCGCTATGCGGGATTGGCGGCTTGCGCGGCGGTCGTATCGCTATGCGTTTGGGCAATGCCCGCGCTGCTCAACTCGCGGAGCGACAATATTGAAAGCGGAGAGAGCGATATACACCTCATTTCCCCGGAACCCACGGAGGAAAACAACCTATTCGCAACTGTAATAGACGGCGACCCGAACGACCCGGCCAGCGATGCCTATCCACAAAATCCTCTGTGCGCCCCGGTTGTCCCGAAACTCCGCAATGAAAGTTTGACGATTGCAGAAGCTAGAAACGACCCTGATTTTGGCGCATATTTACCGCAGGGCTTTCCTTCAAAGTTCAGGTTTGGGGTCGCGCAACGCATTCTCAATCAAACAATAGACGCACTCGTAGTTTTTTGGTATGCTGATGAATATGACCAGTTAGTGTGGAATATCTTCAAGCCGACGGAGTATGACCTTGCGCGCGTAGTCTCAGTAAATGAGCGCGAAAAATATGATTTATCGCTTTACCCCATTCCGCTCTACGAATCCGTTCCAAGAGAATATCGGGAATATGTAGACAATCCTGTTTTTAGAGCGGAAGAATTGTCGCTTGATGTCATACAGGCGAGAGCCTATTACGTTGACAACGACATAGGCGACACTCCCGGCTGGCGTATGGAGTTCAGCGTGCTGTACGGAGATGTCGTAGTAAGCGTAAGATTAAAAGGAGTGTCGCCGGAGCATGCCTGGGAGATGTTCGCGGGGTTGGGCAGATGACGATTAGTGGCTGCTTTGGAATAAATCTGATTGCTCACCGGCTGATTGCCCATTGTATGGGATTTTGTTTGTATTTACAAAAATGCTTTTGTACGGTACTATCTGTTACATTGAAGCATATTACAGCACGAATAGAGAAAAGAGGGAAAGATTATGTTAAGTAATGTTGCAAAGTGGGAGTTTGAGCGCGACAGGAGCGTTTTGATCGTTATCGACATGCAAAACGATTTTGTCCTCGACGGAGCCATCATGGAGGTTCCGGAAGCAAAAAACCAAATCCCGAAGATTCGCAAATTAATAGACAAATGCCGTAAACTGGGCGTGCCTGTCATTTACACGATTCAGGAGGTGGACGACGTTTTCTGCCCTCTCGAAGCTCTCTTGCACCTCCATCTCAAGGAACCAGGGGTGCGAAAGGGCACTAAAGGCATTGAAATTATTGACGATCTGGCGCCGGAGCCAGATGATATTATTATCCGAAAACGCCGTTTCAGCGCTTTTTATCAAACTGATTTGGAACTCATCCTGCGAAATATTCGCGGAGCCGAAAAGCCCGCAGACACCGTCATTATTTGCGGGACCGTGACGAACATCTGCTGCGAGTCTACTGCAAGAGATGCCTTTTTCAGGGATTTCAAAGTAGTTTTCGGCACGGATGTTTGTTCGGCAAAAACGATAGAAAGCCATAATGCCACCTTGGTCAATATGGAGGTATTCGGGAGAAGCATGGACTGCGAGTCAATAATAGCTGCGTTGGAGGCCGGCAAAGGATAGGCCGTATAGATCAATCGGGAGCACGGCCAAGAGGGGCCGGCGATAAAATGGATGCGGTTCACGCATCCTGGCTTGCCAGGACGCATGAACCGCGCATTATTTTGTCTTGTGGCAGGTTTCTTAACCTACGAAAGTGAAGGCTGCGGAGCCGAGAAGCGGGATGATGATTATGCTCACGACGACTATGACAAACGATGTGAGGACTGTTGTCACAATGCCGCACTTGAACATGTCTCTGAATGTCAGCTCACCCGAAGAGAAAGCAGCCGCAGGGGCGGCGCCCGCCCAGGGCAATGCGGTTGAAAGGCAGACGCCCGCGATGATTCTTGCGAGGATCGCCGAGTTGTAGCCCAGGCTTTCCGATATCGGGTACATTATAGTAGACATCATGGTAGCCATCGCCGTCCCGCTGGTGAGGTGGCTGAGGACCGGGGTCAGGAAGCCTGATACCCAGGGAAGTATGCCGACGTGGATAAAGTTAGCCATTGAGTTGCCAATCCAGGACGCGACGCCGAGGTTTACGATCGCGGCAGCGGTCGCAGTTCCGCTGCACACCAAGAAAAGTATGTTCCAGTTTACGCCGCCGCCGAAATCTTTGGGCACCAAGGTCATTTCGGCTTTTTTAAAGCTTGTCGGCAACAGGAAAAGGAGAACAACGCCAATTGGAGGCACGATCCAGATATCAAGCCATCTAAGCCTGGCGGTGACGCCGGGTATTGCCGGGATCAGCCATAAGATGATCATAATGACCAGAACGACAACGACATTTTTCTCCCCCTGGCTCATGGGGCCGAGTTCCTTTTTTTCCTGCTTGAAGAATCCCGATGCGTCCGGGATTTCTTTCACTTCCGGCGTCGACAGGAATCTCAAAACCAGATAGAAAACCGGTATCGTGAATGCCGCCAGAATTATGCCTGTCAGCGTCCACTGGGCAAAGCTGATCTGATAGGAGGTGAATTCTTCAAGGAGCGAGATAGCCACGGGATTGAAGGGCACCCCTGCGGGGGTCGCCATCCCGCCCGCAAAGGAGCCGTAAAGCACGGCCAGGGCGGCGGATACCATGAATTTGTTGTGCTTCGTGCCTTCCGGCAGACCATTGGCTTTTGAGTAGCTTTCCGCGGTTGACCTTGCCAACGCCATTGCGATGGGAATCATGATCGCAACGCACGCCGCGTCGTCGACGATGGCGGAAACTATGGCAGAAATTATGATGATCATCAGGATAAGGCGATTTCCGGATTTTGCCATGCCTTTGATGCTCAGGATGCTGATTGCCGTCCTTTTGGCAAGCCCGTGTTTCTGGAACGCATAGCCGAAGAGCATGCATCCCATCAGGAAGAAGAAGACTCGCTGACCATAGAGGACTGCCGTATCCCTAAAGCTTATTACCCCGCCAAGGGGAAACAGTATCAGCGGCAGCAAGCCCGCCACCGCCCAAGGAACCGGCGTGCATGCCCACCATCCGATGATCCATCCGTAGACCGCAAGGGCGTATTGCGCGTTTGGCTCAAGGCCCGCCAGCGGGAGCGCTCGAATGATGAAGAATACTGCGGGTCCCACGAGTATGCGTATAATGAGTTTTATCGTTTGATTGGATTTTTCCAGTGTCATTATGAGATAGCCCCTTTCATAATAGTAGGAATATTACATGGTAAAACTATTAAATTACATACATTGAATCAATCGTCTCCGGCGCAAAAATATCTTCGATTGTCATAAGTTTGCTGGAGAGGGCCTGTTCGTGATGGATGCGGAAGAATGTCTCCAACGTCTTGCGGTTTGGCCCGATCCCATATGACCAGAAATCATGTCCCATAGCCGCGCGCGTCCTCTCCACCTCGTCCAGCATCCAGGGCAAAGTGATATAGAGTGCGGATGCGACGTCTAGCCTGTTCGTCACGGCGTCTTTTGCCTTGCAAAACGCTTTGTACAGGCTCATGGCTATCCAGCGGTTGGCTTCATAGAGCTCGCGCTTGATGATTACCGTGTGCATAATCGGGAATATGCCCGTCCGTTTGAAATATTCTTCTTCGACTTCGCGGAAATTCGGGAACAGCCTTGCCACGTTCGGCGAGCCGTTGATGAAGCATGAGGGGATGCGGTTTGTGAGTATCGCGTCTATTTCCCCCGTGTCGAGCATGTTTGACAGGGTCTTATCATCGCCGATAGGCTCAAGGTGTACCCCTTCCGGGAGAGTTACCTTGACTTTTTCGACCCTGCCGGGGGTTTCCAACCCTCCGTTGCGCCAACTGACATCCCTCGGCTGCACCCCGTATTCTTCGGACAGAATGCCCCTCTGCCATACCATGGCGGTCAGTTGCCATTCCGGCAGGCCAACGATCTTGCCTTTCAGGTCTTCCGGTTTTTTAATTCCTTTATTGGTGTTAATGTAGATGCATGAATGGCGGAAAAATTTCGACGGGAAAACAGGGATGGCTATGAAGCGCTCGTCGCCTTTTGACCTTAGAACGGTAAACGAGGAGAATGATGATTCGGAGATGTCAAACTCGCCGTGCCGCATCTGACGCCAAAAGACTTCTTCCACTTCCATGGGCAGAAAATTAAGGTTGATCCCCTCCGGAACGACTGTTCCGTTCATAAGCGCCTGTACCCGGTCATACGGAGGGATAGCTACAGATAGATTTAGTTTATTCATTATAGTGACTTCCTCTCCTTCCATTATCCATTAGTCATTTTCCGTGACAAATGCAAAAATCGATCCGACGTTACATGGCATCCTCATTCTCTAAGTCATAAGCACCACCTCATCGTCCTCATGGACTGCGCCACCTCTCCCCGGAGGGGATTTAGCGGGGGGGGTTAATGCTCCAAGTGAGCAATGTCTTCATAGGTTTTCTTTGCCAGCGAATTCCAGTAGTCCCAGCATCTTTTGAACGGAGAGCCGCAAAAATGGGTGTATGTGCCGTATTCCGCAGATTCGCGGTCGATATAGACGGGTTTTGCCCCAGACGCAATGGCGGGCAGCAGCATTTTTATGTTGTCCCGCAGCGTAATGGTCGAGTATATCACGCGCGGTATGCTCTCGCCGACTATTACTATGCCGTGGTTGCGGATCATGACGCCGCGTTTTTCCCCGAGGGCCTTGGTCAGGTCGTCGGCGACTGCCATTGAGTTTATTAGCGCGCCGCTTTCTATGGGTATGTCCGTGAAAAGGGGAATCCCTTCGTGGAAGGTCACGTCAAGGTGATATATGCTTCCGTATTGGGCGCCGGTGGCCATGAACGTAATGATTTCCGGCGGGTGTGGATGGGCGACGCAGTTGACGTCGGGGCGCGCCTTGTATATCGAGCAGTGAATAAAGCGTTCAAGGAAGGTCTTTTGCGTTTTGTCCTCGCTCACGATGTCCCCGTTGAAATCGAGCGTCAGTATATCGTCCATCGTGACAAGTTCCGGCGAAAGCGATCGGGTAATAAGGAAAGTGTTAGGATCTTCCGGGTTTCTGACGCTGATATGGCCAAATGCGTCAAATATGCCTTGCTGAGCTAGAATGCGATTTGCCAGGACAAGCATGCGCTTGCCGTCTTGAATGGTCTTCGCTTCTTCCTGTACGAACTCGTTAGTTATCGGGAACTCCACATGCACTCACTCCTTCATTTTTTTAATCGCCTGAGTTTGAAAAATGATGTTGACTAATAAATATTTCTTAATCATTTATCAAACCTTTAAATAACAAAGATACCACAGATATTGCCATTGTCAAGGATATTTTTTGCCCGTTTTTGTAGTTTTGGCGGTTTCGCATGAAACTGTTCGGCACCCCTCGTATTTGTGAGCCGCAGCGAAGAGCAATCCAGTCCTTTTTGCGTTGATTGTCATGTTTTTTGGTCGGCAAGACCGATGCTTAGACTCGATGCTTTTTTCGCATCCAATAAGCGCAAACAGAAGCACGAAAATAGAGATAACTACTGTTAATTGCTTCCTTTTTATCGTCATAACCACTATCAGGACGAGAGCCATGATGGATCTCGTCCTGCTTTATTGGCGGCAGTAAATCTTGCTATTGAGTTGCTGTGGTATATGTAAAAATTTATTCAATTATTCTACAGCGAAATAATAGTAAATCGTATGCCTAGTGGAGGTGTATTCCCCAATCAGCCCCGCCCAAAGATGAGCAGTGCTTATTTTAAACACAATTCGGTAATCAAATGGCTCATCAAAATAAGAGTACATCCCGACATAAGGAGTCATCTCAAAAGGTGGAAACCAAGGATAAAGAGTTCTCCCGCTTAATGTCCACCTGATATTTAACTTCAAATCATCCACTTCCAACCATTCACCATCAACCAGGCGTTCAAGCGCATAGCCATCCCATAGCGTCACTTGTTGCAACGAGGCGTTGCGAAATACCACAGAAATTTCTGTTATTCCCAGCGGATAAACGTCTTTTTCTGCTCTAATGGTCACTTTTTGCTCAATGTCAAGGCAGAAATACCATATTGCGAAACCAGTCGCGATAACAAGCGCAATGATGATAAAAACAGCCTTGCGGGGGCGTTTTCCGCGCTTCAGTTTCATTGTGTTGATTATCCTTTATGAAACGATGGTTATTTCATATAGCCATGCCAAGTATATCAGAACCTCTCCTGCGTTTCTACAAAAATCTCAAAAAGTAGATTCTCAAAAATCTATGGAAATAAGGTAAGTAAATAAGGTTCATATAGGTCTTGACACAAGTAAATAATCAGCGTATAATCAAATTATCGCAGAATATTACAAAAAAGATTCGATAATTTGTGTGTGATTGAAGGTATGCGCCGTGAAAGAAGCAATTTTAAAAGAATATGGCGGGCAATACTGTTCCATTGACGAGATAGTGAATTATGTTGAACGGATAAAAGGGGAAACATCACGCAAAACGATAATATGGAACGTAAATGACCTTGTCCGGAAAGGGCAAGCAGCGCGTTTCGGGCGGGGCGTGTATGGGTTTATGCCTAAAACCCGGTTCGCCCCTACTATCGGCGAAGCGGGCAAAGAGGCATGCGCTCTGCTGCGCGACAAATTCAGATATCTGCCGGTAACAGTGACGGACAGCTTTATATTGGGGCAGTTCATGAACATGCAGCCGTTCTCCGCCGTCATGGTGATAGAAGTGATGAAATCCGCGACAGGGGCAGTCCTGTCAGCGCTCCGCAAGGGCGGAATAGATGCTTTTGCGAAAAAGGATTACCGAATACTGGAACGATATTCGGCATCGTCGCAGCATTTTGTGATCCGTCCTGAACTGTCCGTCAACCCGACCCTTCCGAATGAAAACAATGTTCGTATAGCCGGTTTGGAAAAGATACTGGTGGATTTGGTCTGTGACGAAGATATTTTCGGGCAGTACCAAGGAGAAGAGCTTCATAACATCTATCAGAACGCAACAAAGGAGTATGCCGTCAATTATTCGCAGATGCTTAAATACGCGGCGGCACGGAAAAAGAAGGCTTCCGTGCTGGAAATGCTGCAAGATACCATCATTTACAACGATATAAGGGGTTTCATATGATAGCGGGACGCACGTTTACAAAGGACTGGTTGTACACGGTCAACAAACGGCTCAACTGGAACAGGCAGGAAACACAGCTCAAAAACCTGGAGAAAGCGGTAGCCGCGCTTCATCTGCTGGAACTCCTTGCCGAAACAAAGATGAGATTTTTATTCAAAGGGGGAACGTCGCTCCTTTTGCTGCTGCAAAGAATCTACCGGCTGTCAGTCGATATAGATATTATTGTTGAAGACGCAATCGACTACATTGACGTGTTTTCGATTATCTGTTCAAAAAGCAAGCTGTTCACCCATTTTGAGCAGCAGGAGCGTGAGAGCAATGTCATGCATGGCACAAAACACTACAAGTTCTTCTATATGCCTTTCGCTGATGCATCTGAAGAATCATACATCCTTCTGGACTTGTACGAATCGGCCAACCCATATGCCAAAGTGCTGGAATTGGAACTTGTGTCCGGTATCTTGGAGACGGAAGGAAAGAACGTGCTCATTCGTGTCCCGGATGTTGACTCCATGCTCGGCGATAAATTGACAGCGTTTGCGCCCAGCACCATCGGAATATCGCTCACTGCGGAGCCGGGGCATCGCCCGAAACGAATTGAAGTCCTGAAACAGCTTTTCGATGTAGGTAACCTTTTTGATTTTTCTGAGAACATAGAAAGCATTCGCGAAACACATTATGCTATCTCAATGTACGAGATTAGGAAACGCGGATCTGAAATTACGGTAGCTGACGTATTAAAAGATAGCGCTCGTCATGCTTACATTATTGGGCATGGCGGCAAAGTGGATAAACCTACATATGACACCATCGCGAAGGGATATAAAGACTTCAATAAGTTTGTTGCTGACTTGTCTTTTGACGAAAACCAGGCAATTCTTTCGGCAGCAAAAGTCGCATACCTTGTGAGCGTGCTGCTTTTGGGCAGTGAGACGCTAGAGAAATACGACAGTGAAACGATAATGGACACTTGGAGCATCCCAAATGAATCATACGTCGCTTTCAATGACTATAAATATAGTAACCCCGAAGCCTTTTTCTATTGGTATAAAGCGTTGACAAACAAATCTCCATAGAACAATTATTATCTAAGAAGTCAGATAAAAGCTGTGAACACAATCCATCTGTGTTGCCTCGGGCTCATCCGACCCGGAGAAAAGCGCTCCATGAATCGCCCAATAAATCTATTTCATCCCGCCGTTACCCTAAGGCTGCTCATGTCGATGCCGCCTTTCTGCCGCAAATTCATTAGAGTGGCTCCTATGAGGCAAACATAATACCACTCTGATTCCATACTCCTATAATCCCGGCTGCGACATCATACTTCTTGACGTAGATATGGACGGCATGAACGGATATGCCGCAGCGAAAAAGCTGTCAGAAATGTGGATTGGAGGCAGCCATGGTTTTCTTGCTGACAGTTGCATAAAGGTAGCGGAGCAGTGATATCATTCTATACTGCGCCGGTACCGTACCAATTAGCGTATGGCTTCGGCATTTTCGCCCAATACAGCGTATCTTCGGACAACATGGCGTACCACGGGTCGTCGTCGGCCGTTGCCCTGTCTTCAGACGAATAAAGCGAAAATGCCGGCCATCCCTGTGTGGTGATTTTTTGCAGCGCGGCACTTGCGATTTTGTCCGCGTTTCTTTCGTTTGGGTCTGTTTGTTCACGTATTTTGATATATTCCTCGGAGAACGCCATCGCCAATTCTGTTGCTTTTTCCTCGCTTAAACCCGCCGCCATAGCCTGACCCATGATGTTTAGGTTGTAAGTCTTGACAAACGCCGTGTTTAGGTCGGCGACGTACCTGCCGTAATCCGGCTCCGATATCTCGCCATTGCTCAGCTTGTCGTCCAGCTCCCCCGATAATTCCTCATACCTCCGCGCATAGTCGATCATCTGGTCGCCGCGCACCCTGAACACGATTGACAATGAACGCGCTTCTTTTTCTCTGTCGCTCATGGAATCGTCCCATGAGAAATCGCGGATCTTGCTTATGCCGGTCATTTCGTGCAACTCGCTATAGCTCAAATCGCGGATATGCGTTTCAGAGCCGTCCCACGGCGACAATGACACATCCCCGTTTTTTTGCATTTGATTCCAAAGCTCCTTAAACGCACTGTCTTTTCTAATCCTTTCTCTTTCTCTTTCCTCCGCCCAAGCATTCATCTGGGCTAAACTCTCATAAAAACGTTTTTCAAGCTCTTTGTCGACAAACTTCATTTTGTAGTCCACACGAAAACTTGAAGAGAGCTCGCCCCTTTTTTGCAAGTTCGATGCTGCAATATTTAGGTCACCTGCGACAGAGCCACCGCTGCCGCGCACGCTCAGGTATTCATTGGCTAGGGCTATAGCTTTAGCCATGCTTTGGCTTTGTTGGCCGTAGCTTAAGCCCCAAAGTTGCGTATGAAGAAGCGAACTATGTGATTTGCGCAATTGTTCGTCTAACGCCGCGATAAGCATTTTTATCGCTTCATCATTATATCCTAATTTTTGCATATCCATGATATTCTGCCTGTGCTTTTCATATCTTGAATACATATCAACGGGATCATAGGCAGATAGGCCTACATTAACTTTTGCGGTCACTGTATTGCCATTGTATTCAAAATAGTAATCAGAAGTTCCAATTCTGCTTTTATCCATATAGCACGACAAGTCCGGCTCAGGAGGGGGGACCGTCGGCGGATTGATCAGACCTGCTTCCATCATTTCTTCGTAATGCCGAGCCCTTTCCTTGAAACGCTCAATGAGGTTCATAAGGCTATCCGCAAACTGAACGGGTAGGTCGTCTAAATTGATCGCAAGGTCTTCGCCTATCGGTTCGGTAATCATCCCGCGGTTATTTTTTCTTTGGAAATCGGGTTCCTTGTCGAACCATCCGTATATCGGGTGGAAAAACTGTCCCTGCTGAAACATGATTGTCAATTTAATCAAATCCTTTCAAAAATGCTGTGAGCTTGCGCATCCGTGCTTTATTTCTCTACTCAATAGCTTACTAGAATAAGCAATCTTGGCGCCTGATTGTGAATCATCATTTTTCAAGTTTTCTACATTATTGCGTGTTTTCGTAAAGCTGTCAACGCTTTTGGCACAAGTGGTCGAAAATGCGGCACAAGCGGTTAAAAAAGTAGCCACGCTACAGTAGAATACAGACGGTCAAACTATACTACAAATCCGAGAAATCCGAGCAATGGGGAGGCGGGTTATGCGCGTAGCCATATGTGACGACGAGCAGATGGTATGGCAAATAACCATATAACTCGGCTAAGATTTCCCCCGCCTCTAAGCTTGCGAAGGCGGTGGGTACCGATTTCCGCAACAGGCGGTGAGCATATCTCCCGCCTCGTTGAAACGCTTGATTTTATGTCCGCGCGGCGGGGATAAAGGTTATCTTGTTAT
>Ga0099364_10006203_pt1 | contig 17473 bp, 12 predicted proteins | sample TergutTh196P3_FD_73070 | JGI IMG/M metagenome (GOLD analysis project Ga0099364, IMG submission 73070) | Microcerotermes parvus P3 segment gut microbial communities from Pointe-Noire, Republic of the Congo - Th196 P3 | ecosystem: Host-associated > Arthropoda: Insects > Digestive system > Gut ...
TTCGTCTGCGGCTTTTATTTCGTCAATAACTGCGCAGATTTTTTGACGAATCTCTTTTTGTGCCAATGCCTTTGTCTGTGCTTCGCCGCGTTCATGACCGCCGAGGAGTTTATAAATATCATCATGAATTAGCTTCGCAATATGCCCAAATTGTTCTGAAATTTCGGTATAAAGCGGTTGCTCGGGGTTCTTGCTTGCCAAGTTACTAAAATATAGATGCGCGTTTTTGCGCCCGTCTATCAAGCAGTCTGTAGCGTCGCCTTGGCACATCATCGCTATACATTGACCCCAGTCGGGCATCATCACAAAATCCTTTTCGTCAGCCCCTAGAAGAGCCTTTTTCCATGCGTCATAAGCAGCGATGCCTTTAGCATATTTGCCGTCCTGTCGGCCTTTCATAACGGCGACAGCATTTTTTATGATAATAGCGTCATCAACGCGGGATGCACTCACATCTCCCAGTGACATAGCCCCGCAAAAATCACCCTCGTCCCACCATTTATCTGTTGTGAAATAGCCATCCTCGTTAAACGTCTTTTCGTCCCATTGAAATAAGCTCCAACCCAATAGCGTGTCGCCGCCATCGCGATAGCCTGTGAGGATGCCGGCTTCAGCGGGGCCAATCGGACCTAGAGATATGACGGGTTTGCCTTTATCAATCTGTTCCGTGATAAACGCCTTGAAATCTTCCTTAGTACCTTTTCCGGGGCGCCCCCATGCGTTGTCGCTGCGCCACAGCATTTTAAATTCGCGCCCCAATGCCGTGATTCCATTGCGGAACGGGGTTTCAAAATCGTCGTATGTGTGGGCAATGTCCACATTGCCACCGTTCCAGTCAGTTATGTCCCAAGTTAGCCGGAACGCTCCGCCGCAGGCGACAATGGCGAATGTGTAATCGAGCGGGTCGCCAAGATAGTCCGACACTGATTTGAGGCAAATAGGAAACGGCGTAATCCCGCCGAACGCACCGTAATGAACTTTGGGTACTCCACGCAAAATATTTTCGTTATTCATAAAAGCAAGCTCCTTTGTTGTTATTTCCCTTGCCGCAGTGTTTTTGTTTATTTCGCTTATTACTCAGAGGCTGGTGTTGTTGTTGATTTTATTGGCGCATAGCCTGTTTTTTCTACGATGTTTTGCCCTTGCGGCGATAGAATCCAGTCTATCAATAGCTTTTTGTTGCCCGACGGCTCGCCGTTTGTCACTGCGTAGAAGTCGGCTACAAAAGGGTAGCTGCCGTTTTGGATGTTTTCTATTGTAGGCTCAATTCCATCTATCTTCAAGAGCCTCGCGTTCGGGTTGGCATACATTGCGACCGCGAAGTATCTGTAGGAATAACCCATTGCAGGCTGTACTCCCTGCCACTCGACTGATACCTGGTTCATCAAACTGTTCGTGCCGATAAGGCTTGCATCGGGCAGGGGCTGAGGGACTTGAATGGGCAGCTCGCCCATGATGCCCTGCAGGCCTGTTTGACTGCCCGAGCCATCGGGGCGTTGAAACGCTATTATCCTCCCGCCCTCCCGCCAGCCGAGCGTGCGCCAGTTGGCGGTTTTGCCGGAATATATGTTGCGGATTTGCTGTTGCGTGACGCTTTGTACGGGGTTTTTATCCCCGACCAAAAATATAAACGCTTCGCGCCCAATCGGGGTGAACTCCAAGTCCGCCCCCGCTTCTCTTGCGGCGGAAAGCTGATGCTCCGACGCCCCTGCGACAAAAATGACGTCACTTTCCCCAGATATGATCGCCCTGTATGCGTTAACGGTGTTTGTGCAAATGACAGACCCGGGGGCGTAAGCGTTTTCGTCATACACAGCCTCCGCAAATGCGGCGTAAACCGGGTACAGCGCCGTGGCGCCGTCCAATGCGGGCAAATTGGCGACTAGCTTCAATTCGGGCTCTTCGTTGAGCCTTGCAATTAGCGGCCCTTCAAAAGGCGCGTAAAGGGCCAAGTCGGGCGCCGCCTGGGTTTCGCTTGAAGTGGATGGGTTTATCCACCAGTTTCCCCTCAGCGCGGTCGGGAATAACGCGATGGACAAAGCAACCAGTATAGCAATGGTTATCGATACCGGTATAAAGCGTATGGAGTGCCTGGCCCAAATGAGAATGGTCGTTCCGGTTGCGCCTGTCAGCACCAGGGCGACCGGAATCATCCCGACGATATTGTCAATTTCACTGAAAGCGATAAAATATTCGTATCTACGGAGCACACATGCGCCAAAGCCCCATGCCAAAACCGTAGTCGATATGCGGAATAAAATAACAAGGGTACTTTTCATCCGCTATTCCCCTACATCAGCGCAATGAGGCCTGTTGCCGCCCCGACAAAGAATGCGACGACTAAAGCAACTACGGAGAGCGGCAATACAATTGCGATTATAGCGAATGTCTTTCCGAGCGCGCCTATTTTGCCCTTCCCTTTGGCCAGCGACGCGACGCCCACTATCAATCCTGCAAAAGGCGCAATCACGATTGGGAGTAACGCCGCCGAAGTTAATGAAAATCTTCCGATCGAATCCAAAAAAATGAAGAATATCGGGCATAGGACGAGGCCCAGCGCTGTCAGCGGCATGCGAATGTCTTTTTTAGTAGGCGCATCAGGTGTCGCAGGTGTATCAGGCATAGCAGGCGTATCAAGCGTATCAAGCGTATCAGGTGTATCAGGCATAGCAGGTGTATTAGGCGTATCAAGCGTATTAAACGTATCAGGCGTATCAAGTGTATCAAGCGTGTTATGCGTATCAGGTGCGTCGGCCGCCGGATCTGCCGCCTGTATTTTATCGAATTGGGTTTCCATATAACTGCCCCTTTCAATAACGTAAAAGAACACGATGTGGCAATGCGTTACAAAACCAGTCTATCACATTGGCCGGACGAATTGCCATTATTTTAGTCTAAAGTACTGGCTTAGTTGGGCGGAATATTTTCGGACTGGGGCAGACGAAATATTTCCAGCTGAGCTTGGGCGGGCGAAATATTTACGGGCTTAGGCGGGTAAAATATAATCGTTGATATTTATGCTTTGAAATGCTAAAATGAGCCTTTGCTGCTAGCTGAATTTGTTTGATTATGGAGGGCGCCGCGATGGCGGAGGTGCGTGACAAACTCAAATTGTACGGATTCAACAATCTGACGAAATCGCTCAGTTTTAATATATATGACGTGTGCTACGCCAAGAGCGCCCGCGAGCAGAAGGACTATATTGCGTACATCGATGAGCAGTATAATTCAGACCGCTTGACGAAGATATTGTGCGACGTCACAGAAATGATCGGCGCGCATGTGCTGAACATCTCAAAACAAGACTATGAGCCGCAGGGCGCGTCCGTCAACATACTTATAACAGAGGACGATCTGCCTGCTATCAACATCGACTCCAGTTGCAACCGGGGCGAGATTGGCTCAAAACGTCTGCATGGCGCTGGGGATGTGGGCGGCGCGGGTAGCTTGGGGGATGCGGGCGGCGCGGGTAGCGTGGGGGATTCGGACGGTGCGGGTAGCGCGCGGGATGCAGGCGGCGCCGTGGGTATGGGAGACGCGAGCGGCGCGGGCAGTACTGGAGGCATGGGAGACGCGGGCGGCATGGGCGCCCTCATGCATCTCGACAAGAGCCACGTCACGGTTCATACGTTCCCGGAAAACCACCCCGACAACCCTATCTCGACGTTCCGCGTGGACATCGACGTCTCCACCTGCGGCACGATATCGCCGCTCAACGCGCTCGACTACTTGATAGGCAGCTTCGACTCGGACATCATGACCATCGATTACCGCGTCCGGGGCTTCACGCGCGACGTCGGGGGCAAAAAGTTTTACATCGATCATGACATAACGTCGATTCAGGACTACATCGACGATCGGACGTTGACCCGGTACGACGCTATCGACGTCAATGTGTACCAGTCGAATATTTTTCATACAAAGATGCTGATCAAAGACATCGATTTGCAAGCCTATCTGTTCAACAAGGACGTTTACGAGCTGCCGCCAAAGGAGCGGCTGAATATCACAGACAGCCTCCGCAAGGAGATGATCGAGATATTCAGCGGCATGAATATATATTGATGAGCATGGATCGCCAGGCGCGCGCGCCTATATTCGAGGCGCTGATGCGCTACAAGGCTGACAGGGTCGTCAAATTTGACGTGCCGGGGCACAAGGGCGGACGCTGGGACACGGGGCTCGCGGACTTTCTTGGGCGCGGCTGTCTCGCGCTGGACGTCAACTCCATGAAGCCTCTCGACAACCTGTGCCACCCCGTGTCGGTCATCCGCGAGGCGGAGCAGTTGGCTGCGGAGGCGTTCGGCGCGCGCGACGCGTTTTTTATGGTGAGCGGGACGACGGGCGCCGTACAGGCTATGATCATGTCCGTGTGTAAGGCGGGCGACAAAATCATCATGCCCCGAAATGTGCACCGCAGCGCCATAAACGCGCTCGTCATATGCGGCGCCGTCCCGGTGTACGTAGACCCTGGCGTGGATGCGCGGCTAGGCATATCGTTGGGAATGTCGGTGGGGGCGGTGCGTGCGGCGGTTGACGCGAACCCCGACGCGAAGGCTGTTTTCATAAACAACCCCACATATTACGGCATTTGCTCGAACTTAAAAGCAATCATCGATCTCGCGCATGGGCGTGGGATGCTGGCCCTCGTGGACGAGGCGCACGGCACGCATTTCTACTTCCCGCCGAGTGGCGGCGGGCTGCCGCTGTCGGCAATGGTGGCGGGGGCGGACATGGCGGCTGTCAGCATGCACAAGACGGGCGGTTCATTGACGCAGAGTTCCTTTTTACTGTGCGGCAGCATGATGAATAGCGGCGGCAGTTTTGGTGGCGGCGTCAACACCCAGTACGTCAGGCAGGTTATCAACCTGACGCAGACGACGAGCGCTTCGTATCTGCTGCTTGCCTCGCTCGACGTCGCCAGGCGAAACCTCTGCCTCGACGGCGCCGCAGCCAATGCGCGCGCCCTGGCCCTCACCGGGTACGCCCTCTCGGAGATAAACAAGCTCGGCGGCTATATCGCGTTTACGGACGATCTGATCGACGGCGACGCAGCATACGATTTTGACGCCACGAAGCTGTCGGTGCATACGCGGGAAATCGGCCTGGCTGGCATCGAGGTCTACGATCTGCTGCGCGACGAATACGGCATCCAGATTGAGTTTGGCGACATCGGGAACATCCTCGCGATTGTCTCCGCCGGGGACAGCCCCTTCGAAATCGAGCGGCTGGTCTCCGCGCTGTCGGAGATCCGGCGGCTCTGTTCGAAAGACAAGGCCGGCATGCTCGATCACGAGTACATCAGCCCCATCGTGGAGCTGGCGCCGCAGGAAGCGTTCTACCGCGATAAAGCGCCCTACCCGCTGGACGGGTGTGAGGGGCATATATCGGGCGAATTCGTCATGTGCTACCCGCCGGGCATTCCGGTGCTGGCCCCCGGCGAGCGCATCACGCGCGACATTATCGATTACATAAAATACGCCAAAGAAAAAGGCTGCTCGCTGACCGGCCCCCAGGACATGCAAATCGAAAGCATTCAGGTCCTGCATACTTAAATCATTCTGCGCTTATAGAGCAAGGAAAAACTCTAAAGTGTAGAGCGTGCTTGCAAAGCTCACCGAGGGCGGCCAAGTGGTTTCCGTTTTTAAGCCCCGCCCGCCACCGGACGACAAAGGCGGCGCCGCTATGGCGCTCGACAAATACGGCTATATCTGGATACTATGCGCCGGGGTATAAGCGCCGGGGTATAAGCGCCAGAGTATAAAGCCGGAGTATAAGCGCCAGGGTATAAACATATGTTACAACGCACGGCACAGAGGTGGTTTCCATGGGTGATATATATGAACTCCGTCTATACGACAAGGCGCTGCTCTCGTTTGAACTGACGAGTGGCGAGCTTGGCGGCTATGCCGCGAATATTATTGGTATTGGCGAGCCTCGAAAACTGCTCCCTCTTGACTTGGAACTGGACGGCGATGGAGTGATGAAGTGGCTTGGGCGCAGGGTGATACCAAAAAACAGAACGTTCGTGGATGAAATACTCCGCTCCCTTGGGCTGTCCATCGTTGATACCAAAGGCATCATTGACGTGTGCAAGGGGCTGTCTCTGAACGATAGCTATTGGGTAGTGCCGGAGGGCTTTGAAGGCCGCTTCGCCGATTATAACCTGTACGAAAACCGTTTTTCCGAAATACTCTCCCTGGTCGCCTATACCGGCGTCACGCAGAGCGATGCGGCTTTCTCGACTTCGCCGGAGCTGACTACAGACGGCATGCTGCCGAAGGCTTGGCGCTTTATCGATGGCGACGGAATCTTCCTCTACAAAGGTGGCACGTCCGGCTTTGCAAACACCGGCAAGGAACCGTACTGCGAATACTATGCAAGCCAGGTTGCCGCTGCGATGAGCCTTGACGCGGTACATTACGATATCGAAAATTGGAAAGGAATACTTGCATCCAAATGCAGGCTGTTCACCGACATCGAAACGGCGTTTGTCCCGATAGGGCGTATCGTAAAGGCCGGCGGCATCAGCGCGGTGGTTAAGCATTACGACGGACTCGGCGGTGAATTCGCCTTAGCGGTACGCGATATGCTCGTATTCGACGCGCTTGTTTATAACGAGGACAGGCACTTCGGAAATTTCGGGTTGCTGCGCGATAACCGCACAGGGGTAATCAAAGCGCCCGCGCCTATCTTTGACAACGGCATATCGCTGTTCAATTATGCCATGCCCAATGATTATGCGAATTTGGACGATTACGCGAAAACACGCTTTCCGGCATACGGAAACACGACTTTCGAAGGTATTTGCCAGTCGTTTATGACCGCGCGGCAGGTTGAAAAACTGAGGAAGATGCTGAACTTCTCGTTTATGCGGCATCCATTGCTGAACTTGCCGGAAGGGCATCTTGCCGCTATTGAAAAACATTTGCGCAAACGCGCATCGCTGCTGATAGGGCTGTCAAAGGGTAAGCGACAGGATTAATTAATTTTATCGGCTTTTCACGCTAGCGAGGCATCGTAGCCGTTCAACCTTTCACGCCGCCGATGGTCAAGCCTTTCACGAAATATTTCTGCAAAAACGGATAGACGAATAAAATGGGGACGACGGCGATGATGGTCATAGCCGTCCGGATGGACGTCGGCGTGACGGCGGCCCTCGCCCCTTCGCCGGCGCTAAGGGCAGCGTCAACCGAGTCTGCAGACGTCAGGTTCTGCGCCGAGGTCAGCAGCTTTTGCAACTCGAACTGCAGCGTCGTGAGCTTGGGCTCGCTGGAGTTGTATAGCATAGTGTCGAACCAGGAATTCCACTGGAACACGACGACGAACAGCGCTATCGTCGCCACGGCCGGCAGCGAGAGCGGGAACACGATCTGGAACAGTATCCGGTATTCGCTGGCGCCGTCTATCCTGGCGGCCTCGACGAGGCTGTCCGGGAGACCCTCGATGAAGCTGCGCATGACCATTACATTATATGCGCTCATCATCGTGGGGAGCAGGTACACGAGGTAGTTGTTGATGAGCCCGAGGTTCCGGACTAAAATGAACGACGGGATGAGCCCACCCGAAAAATACATCGTGAACACAAGGAATGGCGTGAACGCCTTGCGCATGATGAACTCCCTGCGGCTGAACACATATGAGACGCACAGGCACGCGAACACGCTCAAAAATCCGCCTGCCAGCGCCCTGGTCGCCGAGTTAAAGATCGCGCGCGCAATCAGGGGGTTGCCGACGAGGATGATCTCGTAGTTGCGCAGCGTGAATGCCCTCGGCCAGACATATATACCGCCGCGCACAGAATCGATGGCGTCGTTGAACGAGTATGCCAGCGTGTTCAAAAACGGGTAGATGGTAGCCACGCACAGGCACGCGAGGATTAAATGGACGGCGACGTCGATGACGATGTCTTCGGTAGTGGCGCGCTTGTGCCCCGGCAGCTTGCGCACATTAAATCCCGAATTGAGCCCTAAATTGTTGTTTGACATAATAGCGCTTCGCCCCCTCCCCTAAAATATGCCGTAGCCGTCTATGCGCTTTGAGACCCAGTTGCTGATCATGATGAGCGATATGGACACCGCGGAGTTGAAAATCCCGATGGCCGTGCCGTATGAGAAACGCCCCCCGCGCATGGCGTACACATAAACATAGACCTCGATTGTACGCGAGGCGCTGATGTTCGACGGGTTGCTGAGCAGGTATATGTGCTCGAAGCTGGCGCTCATCAGCGTGCCGATGGCGAGCACCAGCAGGATCTTGATGGTGGGCAGGATGCTCGGCAGCGTGATGGCCCAGATGCGGCGGAGCCGGCCCGCGCCGTCGACGGCGGCGGCTTCGTACAGCTCCTGGTCGATGCCGGTCATCGCGGCCAAATAAATGATAGCGTTCCAGCCGACGTTCTTCCACACATGGGATATGCCGACAATGCCGTAAAAATATTTCGGCTCGCCCATGAACTGGATGCCCTTTTCGACGAACCCTAAATTTACCAGCAGGGTGTTGACGATGCCGGATGGCGACAGCGTCATGTAGACGATGCTGGACGCCACGACCCACGAGATAAAGTAGGGCAGGTAGCTGATGGTCTGCACGACGCGCTTGAATATGATGCTGCGGACCTCGTTGAGCAGCAGGGCCAGTAAAATGGCCGTCGCGAAGCCCAGCACAATCCTTAACGCGCTGATGCTGAGGGTGTTGGCGATGGCGTTGTGGAAGTTCCGGTCCGCGAACGCCTCCGTGAAGTTGTCAAGCCCGATCCAGCGCGAGTTCCAGATGCCCCTGGCCGGGTTGTAGTTCTGGAATGCCATCAGCCAGCCCCAGATGGGCATATAATTGAACACAAAGACCAGCAGCAGGAACGGGACTGTCAGCACGAACAACTGTCGCTGTTCGTATGCGCGGCGTAAAAAACTTTTTTTCTTGCGCGTCGGCCGCGCGTCTATTGCAGACATAGCTTTTCTCCATTATCGCGGGGGCAGTCCAATGCGGGCCGCCCCCGGTTATTTCATAATATACTATCAGTAATACTGGGCGCTTTCCCTTATCAACCTTGTCGCCTCCACTTCATATTCGGTGAGGCCCTTGATGGAGAGGAGCAGCGCCTGGTATTCCTCCCACAGCGCGTCCAGTTCTGCCGTCGGCGCCTGGATGATCTTCGCGTTCCACTCGCGCGCCGTCTCCAGCGCCCTGTTCACCGCGATAAATTCGTCGGAATCCTGCGGCATCTGCTGGCGCACCGCCCAGCCGGGCTGGTACCTGGCGGGGTACGACGGGTTGAACCAGTCATTCAGTGTCTCGGCGTTGTACGCCTCGAGAATCATCCGCTCGTAGGGCTTGTAGCGCAAGCGGGCGTAGTCCGGATGGAAATTAGGATTGACCCAGTTGCCGTCCTGGAACCTACCGTACACCTCGTCGTTGGTCTGCTCGTAACGCGGCAGGAATGTGAGCATGTCGCCCAAGCCCTGCGAACGCCTGTACTCTACGTCGAATGCGCGCGTCCACTGCTCCTCCGTCCGGGCGAACTCGCCGTTGTCGTAATAATAGTCCTCGCCCTCGACGCCCCAGAAGATCAGTTTCTGGATGTCGTCGGCAGCCAGACGGTTGAGGTAGCGCATGGCGCCCTCCGGGTCCTTGCACGAAGTGCTGATAGACACGCCCTGTATGGCAATGGCGTGCGGGCCGCGGTAATACTCTTTCGTCACGCCTTCCATGACCACGGGGAACGCCACCAACTGGCGGTCGTCAAGGCCGGTGTCCTCCAGCGCGAACAGCCCGTTCTGGATGCCCCAGCGCTGATCGTACACGCCTATGACGCGCCCCGATGAGATCTTCGCCAAAAATTCGTCGTCCTTCTGCATGAAGGCTTCCGGATCCATCAGGCCCATGTTCCACATCTCGTTCGCGAAGCGGAGGAACTCCTTCGTGGACGGCTGCAGCATGACAATGTTGGCCTCCAGTGTTTCCTGGTTGACCTGCGTCACTCCGTCGTTGGGGAAGCCGCTCAAGAAACGGGCGGCGCCGTACTCCAGCGCGGAGGCGCGCGAGCCGTCGGTGGCGATGGTGAAGCCTATTGTCGGCTGCCCGTCATATGTGGGGTACTTGGCGACGTAATCCACGATGATGTCCCTGTACTGGTTGATGTGCGTGACGATGGGGTAGTCGTTCTCCCTCAGCGCGTCGAAGGCCAGATAGTAGCCCGCCGCAGGGTAGAGGTTGTCGAGGCCGGGCCTGTTGGCTGGGATGATGAATATCTGCCCATTCTGCAACGCAGCAAGCTCCAGTTCTTTGGGGCGGTATATCCTTTTGATATTGTCGCCGTACTGATCAATCAAGCTGTCCAGCGGTATGAACGCATCCGCCGATATGAATATGCCGGAGTTGTCGCCCGCGTGGACGATGTCAGGGTAGATGCCGCCGGCCACCATCAGGTTGGCTTTGGTCATGATGTCCTGTCCGACCAGGTACTCGATGGTCAGCTTTGTGCCGGTGAGCTCTTCGATTTTTTTGCCGACCACCGTGTCGCCGCCGGCGACCAAGCCGGTGAGCGGGCTGCCGTAAAACATGGTGATCTCCGCCGGCCATTCACGCTCCGCCGCTTCTGCCTCGGTGGCAGCCGCTGCCGTTGTTGTCGCCGCAGCCGCAGCTGTTGTGGTTGCAACCGCCGCTGCCGTCGTGGCGCCTGCCGCTGCGGTTGTCGTCGCTTCGGCTGCTGCGGCGGTCGTTGCCGCCTGCGCCGTGGTCGCAGCCGCAGCGGTCGTCGCCGCCGCCGCCGTGGTCTGCGCGGGCTGGCCCCCGCCGCCGCCGCACGCCGCCAGCGCCAGCGCGGCGGCGACAAACAGCGCCAATATAATGATTAGCTTCGATTTCATACGTCCTCCCATTTTTTGTTGTGTTTAATGTTAAAAATACACATATTAAGATAGCATATTATGTATTGTTATACAAGCGAATAGTCATAAATTATCAATTGATCATTATTTTATGATACAGTACACAGCTAACAGTGTAATGCTTAATAACCGTAGGGCGCGACGCCCTACAATGCGATGATTTTGCGCAACGCGGCTAGGCCGGACTCCATTTCTGCGCGCGGGGTGTTCGGGTTGCCGAGGCGCGCCTCGATGCTGAAGCGCCCGCCGTAGGACTCTTCGCGCAGTATGTCGAATGTCGGGGCGTACTCCGGTTTGTTTTCTTGCGGGTAGCCCCTGCTGGCGGGATCCGCGAAGTGCGCGTGTATGATCTTATTCTCGCGCAGAAGGCGGCGCAATACGTCCTTGGAGTCGGACTCGACACTGAAATGATAATAATCCAGCAATATTTTAATATTCGGCTGTCCCGCCGCTACCGCCAGCCTGTCCGCCTCGCCCAGGCTCAGGATGATGTTGGACTCGTTGCGGTTCAAGGCCTCGATCGCTATTTCGATGCCGTTGCGCTCTGCGGCGGCGGACGCGACCCGCAGCATGCCCGCCAGTTGGTCGAACGCCCTCTCATATGGGAACTTTTCCGGGACGTTCCTCGCGCCGCTGCTCCCAAAGACGACGACGCTTGCGCCGATTTCGCGCGCCCTGCCGAGGGCGCGGTCGATGTAGCTGCCGGCGAGCGCTTCGTCCGCGCCGTCGCCCGTCAGTCGCACCGAGGCCGGGAAAAAAATGTTCAGGCATTCGCATTTGATACCGGCGGACGCCAGTTTCTGTTTTACCTGTAAAAATTCTGCCTCTCCGAGCTCCGCGAGCGGCGCCAGCGGCATCTCCACATAGTCGTAGCCGAGCTCCGCCGCGAGGCCGATCATATCCGGCGCGCCTGTAGCCAAATCGGCTTCACTGGCGGGCAGCCCTGTGCATATACCATATTTCATTTTTAAACCCCTCCTTTTTTCATTTATAAAAATGATATATGATATATCATATCAAAATATACGCAGGGTTGACATTATTTTCAAATTTTGACACCAAGACTATATGCGGATATATATAATAAATAATAGCGGGGGGCGTGCAGCTTGAAAAGAATAATACCATGCCTTGACATGAAGGACGGGAAGGTCGTAAAAGGGGTCAACTTCGTGGGCATTAAGGAAGTGGGCGACCCTGTGGAGTTTGCGCGCAAATACTGCGGGGACGGCGCCGACGAGCTGACCATCCTCGATATTACAGCCACGGTCGAGGGCAGAAAAAGCAATCTGGAGATCGTTGGCCGCGTCAAAGAAGCCATAAACATACCACTGGCGATGGGCGGCGGCATCAGGCGCCTGTCCGATATAGAGGACGCGCTACGCGCAGGTGCGGATAAAGTGGGCATCAACACCGCCGCCATTAAAGATAAAAACCTGTTAAAAGAGGCCGCCAGGGAGTTCGGGAGCGATAAAATAATACTCGCGGTCGACGCAAAGCGAAAGGGCGACGGGACGTATTCCGTTTACATAAACGGTGGCAGGGACGACTCTGGCATCGAGCTGGTCGGCTGGGTTAAAGAAGCCGAGCAGCTCGGAGCTGGCGAGCTGCTGCCGACATCCATGGACACCGACGGGATGACAGGGGGCTACGACATCGAATTATACAACCGTATTTGCGACGCGGTTAAAATCCCCGTGACGGCGTCGGGCGGTTGCGGCAAGCTCGAGGACATAAAAGAGGTCTTTGACAAGACAGGCGTGGACGCGGTGCTCGCAGCCTCTGTGTTCCACTATGGCACGTTTACGGTCAGGGACGTGAAGCAATATTTGGGCTGGATAAAATAACGAAAAGCCGTTTATAAGGTTCATTATGCCACAGATGACGCTGTTGATAAAACCTGTTTCAGATGCGTGCAATATGCGGTGCCGCTATTGCTTTTACGCGGACGTCGCTAAGCGCAGGGGCATCGCCGCAAGCGGCGCCATGACGCCGCAGACGCGCGAGGCGCTCGTCCGAAAGGCGCTGAACTTTGCCGAGGGCTACTGTTCGTTCGGGTTCCAGGGCGGGGAGCCGACGCTGGCGGGGCTTGAATTTTTCGACGAGTTCGTCGCGCTCGAACGCGAGTACAACCACAACAACGTGCAAATCAGCAACTCCATCCAAACAAACGGGTACGGGCTCGGCAGGGAATGGGCGGAGTTTTTTTCGCGCAATAAATTTTTGGTGGGGCTTTCGATGGACGGCACTAAAAACGCGCACGACTCCTACAGGGTAGGGGCTGACGGGCTTGGTACGTTCGACGCCGTAGTTGCGACGGCGGAGCTGTTTGCGGAGTATAATGTGGACTTCAATATCCTGTGCGTGGTCAACGACGAGGTCGCATCCCGCCCGGGGCAGGTCTATGCGGCTCTGAGGAAATATAAATTTTTGCAATTCATCCCATGCATCGACGACTTCGACGCCACATCGCCTCCGGAGCATTCGCTCGCCCCTGCCAAATATGCTAAATTTTTGAAGTCCACGTTCGACAGCTACTACAGCGATTTTATGCGCGGGGAATATGTGAGCATCCGCAACTTCGACAACTATCTGGGCATATTACTGGGCAACCCGCCCGAGCAGTGCGGCATGAGCGGCGTCTGCACGTGCTATTTTTTGGTCGAAGCGGACGGGAACGTATACCCATGCGACTTTTATGTGCTGGAAAAATGGAAGATCGGCAATGTCGGCGAAAATTCGTTTGCGCGCATGATAAAGAGCGAGACCGCGATGGAATTTGTCGATACGTCGCGCCATGTCCACGAGGAGTGCCGCCCATGCGAATGGCGGGGCTTGTGCCGGGGCGGCTGCCGCCGCTACAGGGAGCCGCTAGTGGACGGCGTGTTGTCGAAGAACAAGCTCTGCGCCGCCTATGCGGAATTTTTTAGCTACGCGTACGAGAGGATGCAACAGATGGCGACAAAGCTGCGCACGCCGTGACGTAGGTAATTTAAGCAAAATAAAGTAAAAGCAATTCTATTATAATAAAAATCAACGCTATTATAATAAAATCAATGCTTTCAAAAAAATCAATATTTTCAAAATAAAAATCAGTGATTTTATAATGAAATTTATTCTTTAACGATGACGATAGGGGGCAAATTTTATGCAGACATCCAAAGAGGTCATGAGGGCGGCTATCGAGTTTAAAACGCCGGATCGGCTGCCGGTGCTGTTCGACAGCTTCGGCATCTCGGACGTCAGGCGCATCGGCTGGAACCAGACCGGGACGGGCGACCATGGCAAGCGCGTCACATACGACGAATGGAACTGCGGCTGGCAGCGGACAGAGATGAAGAATATGGGTCAGATCACCATTCACCCGATTAGCGAATGGGCGGACCTGGACAGTTTTTCGTGGCCGGACCCCGACAACGCGGCCTTCTACGAGGGCATGGAGAAGAAATTCGAGGGCACGGACGGGTATTATCTTTCGACGGGCATATTCATGCTGCTCTTTGAGAGGCTGCACGGCCTGCGTGGCTTTGAGAACACGATGGCGGACCTGTATATGGAGCGCGAGCGCTTGGAAATGCTGGCAGACCGCATTGTGGAGTTCGACATTCGCGTCATTGAAAATATATCCTCGCGCTTTAGCGGGCTGATAGACGGCTTCTCGTTCACGGACGACTGGGGGACTGAACTGGCGCTGATCATCAGCCCGAAGCAGTGGCGGGAGTTTTTCAAGCCGCGCTACAAGAAGATCTTCGACGCCGCGCACAAGGCGGGCTGGCATGTGATGATGCACTCGTGCGGGAAGGTCAACGAAATTCTCGGCGAGTTGTACGAGATCGGTTGCAACACGGTCGAGCTGCAGCAGCCCCGCGTCATGGGGATAGAGGAAGTGGGCAGGCAGTACGCAGGTAAGCTGTGCTTCCAGTCCCTGTGCGACATACAGCACACGCTGCCGATGGAGGGCGACGATGCAATAGAGGAGGAGGCGAAGCTCCTGCTCGACTGCTGGGGCACGGACAGCGGGGGGTTCATACTGGCGGACTACGGCGACGGCGTGGCCATCGGCGTACCCAAGGAAAAGAAACAAGTGATGTACGACGCCTTCATGAAATACGACAGGTGGAGGAAACGCTAAAATAGAAAAGCTGACACAGAAACGCTGATACAGAAGCGCTGAAATAGAAAAGCTGATACAGAAGCGCTGATCCTAAATCGTTGATGCACAGACCGTTATTTTAATTTTTCACCCTATTTGTGTGTATTTGCACGAAATTGCAAATATGCGTTTATATAATGCCGGGCGCGGAATATATCAAATATCGGAAGATATATGAAATATATTCCAAGGAGACTCGGCAAATGAAAAGCCTCAGCACAAAAATTACCGTCATCATGCTATGCATCGTCTTGCTTGCCATAGCCATTTGCGTCGGACTGGTCACGTTCATTTCGGGGAACGCCATTATCAGCGAGGCAAAGGACAAAGTCCGCTACGAGACTGACAGGCAGGCGCTGACCATGGACGAATGGCTCGCGAACCACAAATCCATGATCGGCTCGACCGCGATCATCCTCTCGCAGGTCGACGATCAATCGCACGAGAGCCTGAACCGCGTCTTAAAAGAGCTGTTGTCCAGGAACAGCGCGTACCAGGACATATATGTGGGCTACCCGGACAACACCGCCGTCCTGGGCAGCGGGTTCCCAATCGAAAACGAATATAGCTGGTGGAAGGCGACCGAGCGCGACTGGTACAAGGCGGCGATGAACAATACGGAAGCCGCCGCCGTGATCCCGCCGTATGTCGACACGGCGACCGGCGATCTGTGCATCACCATATCGCAGGCCATAAAGCGCGACGGTGTCGTCGTGGGCGTCGTTGGCGTGGACATGCACATGAACGAGCTGGAAAAAATGGTGCTCGACTCCGCCGACGCCGCTTCCGACTATTCCATGCTGCTCGACCAGGAAGGGCGCATGCTGGCCCACCCGGATCAGACATATAAGCCGAGCGCAAGCGCCGGCTTCTCCATCTTCCCGAACGTCCGGCAGGGCTCGTACGCCAGGCTGTGGAACATGATTAAATCGTCGGACGGGGTATACGAATACAAAAACTATATGGGGGTGAACAACTACTACACGGTCAGCACGATTAAAGCGGCCGGGTGGTACATGGTCAGCATCCTGCCCATAGATTCGGTGACGCGGCCCATCACGCATATGGTGCTGGTTGTGATCCCCATCGCAATCGCTATTATGGCAGCGACCGCCGTACTGATATTCTTTTTGATAAGGGCGAACATTACGCTGCCTCTGACGCCGGCAATCGCCTTTTTCAGCAAGTCCAGCAGCCTCGGTGATATCGAGCTCACGCAGGAAGATATTACCGTCATATCGAAGTTCGCCACTCGGCAGGACGAGATCGGCCGGCTGATCGGCGCTGCGGCGGCGTTCGTCAAGCGGATCACCGAAGTGAGCGATACGCTGGAGACGGTCGCCGGCGGCGATCTGACGGTCGATCTGCCCCCTCTGTCGGAAAAGGACAAGCTGGGGAATTCTTTGAAAAAGATGACGGACGGGATCAACAATCTGCTGATCGAAATAAACGACTCCACCGCGCAGTTCAACGACAACTCCAGGCAGATAGCGGACAGGTCGCAGGCGCTGGCGCAGGGCGCGACGGAGCAGGCCGCGTCGATACAGGAGCTCTCCAGCTCCATCGCGGACATCGCGGGCAAGACGAAGATGAACGCGGACATGGCCAAAAAGACCGCCGCGCTGTCGGATACCATCAAGAGCAACGCGGTGAAGGGCAGCAAGCAGATGGACGAGATGATGGACGCCGTGAACCAGATCAACGAGTCCAGCGGCTCGATTGGCAAGGTCATCAAAGTCATTGACGATATAGCGTTCCAGACCAACATTTTGGCGCTCAACGCGGCAGTCGAGGCGGCGCGCGCGGGGCAGCACGGCAAGGGCTTCGCGGTGGTCGCCGAGGAGGTGCGAAACCTTGCTGCCAAGAGCGCGGAGGCGGCGAAGGACACGGGCGCCATGATCGAGAACTCCATTGAAAAGGCGAACTTGGGCGTGCGCATAGCGGGGGAGACTGCGGAGAGCCTGACGGAGATAGTTACCGGTATCAACGAGAGCACCGAGCTGGTCGGCGAGATAGCCAGGTCGTCGGAGGATCAGTCGTCTGGCATAGACCAGATCAATATAGGCATAGACCAGGTTGCGCTGGTCGTCCAGAACAACAGCGCCAGCGCCCAGGAGGAAGCGGCGTCGTCGCAGGAGATGAGTTCGCAGGCGTCTATGCTGCAGGAGCTTATCACGCAGTTCAAGCTGAAGGGCGGGGGCAAGCGGATTGCGCTGCCGCCCAACGCCAATAATGGCAAGGTCGGCGGGGGAGGGCTGGTGGCGCCGGCGCCCCGGCACCCGAACTACATAGCGGCTCCCACGGCGCCTCCGTTGCCTGCGTTTGGCGGCAGTGGAATTGGTGGAAGCGGCGGCGTGGGCGGCGGTAGCGGCGCGGGCGGCGGGGGCGGCGGGAGGGGGAGCGGCGGGGGGGGCGGCGGCGGGGGAAACGG
>Ga0099364_10006204_pt1 | contig 17471 bp, 18 predicted proteins | sample TergutTh196P3_FD_73070 | JGI IMG/M metagenome (GOLD analysis project Ga0099364, IMG submission 73070) | Microcerotermes parvus P3 segment gut microbial communities from Pointe-Noire, Republic of the Congo - Th196 P3 | ecosystem: Host-associated > Arthropoda: Insects > Digestive system > Gut ...
TTTTGCTTGGGATGAAGAAAACTTGTACGCCGAAATAACAGTTACCGACGATACTCATTATAATCCGTATACAGGTCAGAATATCTGGCAGGGTGACTCGGTGCAGCTGGGCATAGATTTAAGCGGCAGCGGCACAAACCCAACAAGGAACGAATTGGGATTCGCGCTTAACAGCGAAAACGGCGGGGTTGTTATAACCAGCTGGAACAGGCTGCCCGGGCTTACTGAGCCGATAAGCAGTATAACAGCGGATATAATCAGGGACAATGCCGCAGGAACGACGACTTATAATTTAACAATACCTCTTACAACCGTTCACCCGACTCCGGCACAGCTCGATTTATCGAAAATCGGAATAGCCGTACAGCTCAACGACAGCGACGAAGCGGGCCACAGAATCTGGGGCGAACCCAAATCCGACCAGTTAAAAGAACCCCCAATCTTCACCGCATTATATTTGCTGGAAGACGGCGGATATGCCGCTATGCTTGAACAGGCTGCGGAAACGGCGGTCGATAAAGCCCTTGCGTCTGAATCAGTGCTTGAAATGGACATGGCATATAACTTTATAGCTCTTATTAAAAATGAAGCTGTAAAATCAGCCCTGACCGCAAAACTTGAAGGACAGCCGGCTTATACGGACGAAGCGCTGGCGCTTAAAGACGCTCTGGATAAAGTTTCAACGCTGCTTGACGAGGTACAGGTTGTGCTCGCTAAACCGAGAGGCACAAATATGACCGCTAACCTTTGGGCGAATGCGCTTGCGGCGTTTGTTCCGAGACTTGAGGATTTTGACAGTGCCAACGATGTTTGGGACGGTGAGGAAACCATTGAAATCGACGGCATAACATTCGCCGCGGCGGATGTAAACAACTGGCTGACCAATGTGAGAAATATCTATAATTTACTGAATGCCATAGTGTAAAAACCGTAAAACGTTAAATACACAAGGGGCTGTCTTATGAGTTTTTCATAAGACAGCCCCTAACGTTTTTTTGGGGGGATTTTTTTACCAACCCAACGGCTGCCATTTAAAAAGCAGCACGGCGCCGTTGGTTATAAGCCAGAATACAAGCGCCCACACATACGGCGGCCCTATTTCTTTTATTGGGGTTATAACATTCAAAGGGACGGTTTCCTCGCGGCGTATATCTTTTAAAATAAGCCCCGTAAGGCTGATTATAAACAATGCCGCAATAAAAACCGCGAACCCGCCGCGCACGAACTCTCTGCCGAGCAAACCGAACAGATAAAGGACATTGAAAACACCCGATATAACGATTAAAATAAAAAGCACAACCGAGCTTATTCTTTTTAGATTTTTCATACACCGCCCTCATTTTTTTATGACCGCGCACTGCCAGCCGTTTTCGCTTGTTATACCGGCTATTTTATACCCGGCGTTCCCCGCAGCGCACTCAACCTCCGGCAGGTATTTTTCTATTATTCCCGAAAGCACGCATACCCCGCCGTCCGCGAGCAGATCTTTAACAACGGGCAGCAGCGGAATTATAATATCCGGCACTATATTAATTAAAATAATGTTATACTTATAACCGGAAATTTCATCAAGCAGTTTTGCATCACTCAGCAGATCCCCTGTATAAACCTTATAATTTTTTTGAGCGATACCATTGGCTGAAGCGTTGTTTTTTGCGATATGCGCACAGTACTCATCGATATCAACCCCCACGGCTTCCCGCGCGCCGAAAAGCAGCGCGATTATAAACAGTATACCGCTGCCGCAGCCCAAATCCAGCACCAAATCCCCGCACTTAACGTATCTCTCAAGGGCTTCCGCGCATAAGCGCGTGGTTTCGTGGGTTCCGGTGCCAAAACACATACCCGGGTCGATTTTGAATATAACCCTGTGTTTATATTCTTCCGGCACTTCTTCCCAAACGGGGCATATTAAAATATTTTCCCCAACGGGAACCGGCTTGAAATATTTTTTCCAGTTTTCAGCCCAGTCCTCTTCGTTTATTGATGATATAAAAAGCTCAAGGCTGCCGTATTTTTTGTTTTGGGGGTCGGATTTCGCGGCGCTGATCTTTTTTTCGATCAATTTTAAGGTTTCTTTGCCGCTGTTATTATTTGCAAGATATGCCGCAACAGAACAGGCTTTGCTTTTTTGGTTGTATAATTCATCCTCGATATAGTTCCAGCTCAGCCGCGTCTGCTCCAAAACCTGCAGAAACTCTTCGCAGTCTTCGATTTCAAGAGATACAACGCCGCACCCCTCAAAAATCTGCGAAACAAAATCCAGCCCGGTTTTGCTTGTGTTGATTTTTATTTTAATCCATTCCATAATAATGTTTATTTAATAATATTTGAGTTTATGCGAACTCATTGTATATAGCCCGCATCGCGCGTTCAAAATCGCCGTCGTTCACACCTATTATAATATTCAGCTCGCTTGAACCCTGGTCTATCATGCGGATATTGACATCAGCGGCGGCGATCGCCCCGAATATGCGCGCCGCCGTGCCTTTTGTGCGCACCATTCCGCGCCCCACCACAGCGATGAGAGAAAGCGATTTTTGATATTCTATTGAATCGGGATTGACTTTTGTCTGTAAATCGGAAAACAGCACCTCTTTAAAGGTTTCGCCGTCATGCTCGTTTATTATTATGCTTAAAGTATCTATACCCGTGGGCAGATGCTCGAAATTTATATTGTATTTTTCAAACACATCGAGAACGCGCCTGACAAAACCGATCTCCGCATTCATCATATCCTTTTCAATCGTTATAACCACAAAATTCTTTTTGCCCGCAATACCGGTTATAATATTCGCCGGCTGGCGGTCTGTGTGCGAAACTATGAATGTGCCGCGTTCTTCGGGTTTATTGGTGTTCTTGATATTTATTGGAATTTTGGCGACGCGGACCGGAAAAATTGAATCCTCATGCAGCACGGTCGCTCCCATATACGAAAGCTCCCGCAGCTCGCGGTATGTTATTATATCGATGGTTTTGGGATCGTCTATAACGCGCGGGTCAGCCATCAAAAATCCGGTGGTGTCCGTCCAGTTCTCATATATAACCGCTTCCGCCGCGCGCGCGACGATAGAACCGGTTATATCGCTTCCGCCGCGTGAAAACGTTTTTATCGTGCCGTTGGGCATCGCGCCGTAAAACCCCGGTATAACGGCTCTTTCATACTGTTTGAGTTTAGCTTTCAAGGCAATATTTGTGCGTTCGGCATCAAAAGCGCCGTTGTTTCCGAAAAATATACCGTCGTCGGCGGGGTCGATAAATTTAAAATCAAGGTAATATGACATAATCAATCCGCTGAGATATTCGCCCCGGCTCGCCATATAATCCCGCCCGGATTTGTTTATTATACCGTTTTTAATTTTGGCAAACTCCACATCAAGCGACATATCAAGGGCTAAATCCCTGATTATATCGTTATACCGTCCCTTTATTTTATCGAACATCTCCGTTATATCTTCACCCTTGGAGGCAAGCTCATAAGTTTTATACAGCATATCCGTAACTTTTATGTCGTTTTCAACCCCTTTTCTTATACCCGGAGCGGAAGGTACGACAAATTTTCTTTCGGGGTCGCTTTTAATTATAGCTGCGACTTTTTTAAACTGTTCGGCGTCCGAAAGCGAACTTCCGCCGAATTTTACGACTTTTGTATTCAAATAAAACTACTCCTTTTTTTTATAACTGCATTATAATCCGCCGAAAAACACAAAAAACATTAAAGCGGAAACCAATAAAGACAGAATCGAGACTGCAATGGCCGCCTTGCTTTTGCTCAGAATTGCCAAAACTATACTGCCGGGAACAACAGCGAAACTCACGTACCAAACCAACCCAAAACCAAAAATAAATAAAATACATCCCGCGATTGCCGCCGCAATTGATAATCCCATTAGTTTTGTGTTTACATTATCTTCGAATTTTGTAACAGGTTCGCTGCATAAAGAGCAGGTTTCCGTGCCTTCGACCAGTTCCTGTTTGTAATTATTGCATTTTTCATTCATGCATTTTATTTTAACCGCCATAATTAAATTTCCCTTTCCGTATTAAACATACCCACTAAAAACTTTGCAGTCAAAACAAATTATCCGACTGCGGTTTTTTATATTATATCACAAAATATAATATAATTCAACAGATTTTTTTAACTGATTCAATCTTTTTTTTTAAATTTTTAAAAAAATATATTGACAAACGTTTTTTTTTATGATATAATAAGCCAAAATAATTATTCGGGGGATTGCAGAATGATTAAGGCTAACATTATAAACAGCGCTTTATTTATATTTAGCTTCAGCATTTTTGGGTTTAACAAAAATGCCGTTTTGCGGTGCGCTGAATAAGGGTGAATTTAAAAATAATAAATTCGAACTTCCAAAGGGCTTCACCGGCAAAACGCCGGGGGAGCCTTTTTTATTGGTTTATATCAAAAAAAAACAAAAACAAAAACGGAGGAAAAAGTTATGAAAGAGCAATCGTCAGAACCGGCAAAAAACAGATATTTAATTTTAACCGCGGGAATGATAATACAGTTCTGCGCGGGTATAATTTACCTTTGGAGCGTTTTCAGAAGGCCGGTTGAAGAACATTTGAATTGGGAATCGGAACCCTCTAAACTCACGGCGTCCGTTATGCTCGCTATGTTTGTGCTCGGTATTATTCTGGGCGGCAGAGCGCAGGATAAACTGGGCCCGAAAAAAGCGGCGCTGATCGGCAGCGTGATGATCGGCGCGGGTATGATTTGCACCGCTTTTGTCACCGCTTCCGCTCCCCGGCTTGTATATATCACATATGCAATCGTCGGCGGACTCGGCGTCGGAACGGTATATATGTCTACTATCGCGGCGGTGCAGAAATGGTTCCCGGACAGACGCGGATTCGCTTCGGGTATGATTGTCAGCGCATTCGGGCTTTCTTCGGTCGTGTTCGCGCCGGTTATCAGGATTATGCTCGGTCAGGATATTGACGGCGTGTTTGTGAGCGGAGCATTTAGTGTCCCGGCAGTTTTTTTGATTTTCGGCATAGGCTTTCTCGTTATCTGCAGCGGTTTTTCCTTATTGATCGCAAATCCCCCGCAGGGCTGGCTCCCAAAAGGTTATACGCCGGGAGCTGCCGGTAATGCGCGGCAGTATTCGCCGGTTGAAATTATTAAAACGCGGCAGTTTTACCTGTTGGTGTTTGGACTGTTTTTTACCCTTCCCGCATTTTTTATACTCAACCCGGTATTTGTATCTTTGGGAACCGAAAGGGGCTTATCCCCCAATCTCGCCGTGCTCGGCGTGATGCTCACGGGTATCGGCAGCGCGTCGGGCAGGCTGATTGTTTCATGGGTATCCGATAAAACCGGAAGGAAACCGGCGATGACAATCGTCGCGCTGATTGTTTTAACCGCTTCACTGGTTATGATAATTGCAAAGGGTCTGCTGTTCCTTGTCTGCATAATGCTCGTCTCTTTTGGTTTCGGCGGCGCCGCCAGCGTATATTCGGCTATGACGGCGGAGAGTTTCGGAACCAAATACGGCGGAATGAATTTTGGTCTTGTCATGCTCGGCTTCGGCGGTTCAGCTCTGGTTTTCCCGGTTATTTCCTCTAAACTTACCGCAGATGGAAACTATACCTCTTCTTTTGTCTTAGCGGCGGCGACCTGCGCTGCTGCCGTGATAATTGTTTTACTGATGAAAAACCCCGCGAAAAAATAAAAAAAATGAAAATATTAAAAATATTAATATAAAAATCATAAAAAACGAAAGGATTATATTTTATGGAAAACTATTGGAACAAAACCGCAGAAACTATGGAGCGCGGGCAGATCCGCGCGCTACAGCTTGAAAAACTCCGCGCTGCGGTGCAGAATGTTTATTCAAACGTACCCTATTACAGGGAAAAAATGCAGAAAAAAGGCATACTGCCCGGGGACATCAAAACCCTTGAAAATCTGCAGGATTTACCGATCACCACAAAAGCCGACCTGCGCGACACTTACCCGTTCGGACTGTTTGCAGCTCCGATGGAGGATATTGTGCGCATACACGCCTCATCGGGAACAACAGGCAAACAGACGGTTGTGGGATATACCCGCAGGGATATCGACGTATGGGCAGAGTGTATGGCGAGATGTCTTGTTATGGCGGGAGCGGACGCTCACTCACGGGTACAGGTGGGATACGGTTACGGGCTGTTCACCGGAGGGCTGGGCGCGCATTACGGCGCCGAAAAACTGGGAGCGGTGACAATACCGGCGTCTTCCGGCAACACCCAGCGCCAGATAACGATGCTCAAAGATTTCGGGGTGACGCATCTGTGCTGCACTCCCTCATATTCTTTATATATCGCCGAAACCATGCAGGAAATGGGGATAACCAGAGATGAACTGAAGTTGAAAAGCGGTATCTTCGGCGCGGAACCGTGGAGCAACGCCATGCGTGATGAAATTGAAACCCGGCTGGGGCTGCGCGCCCATGATATATACGGCTTAAGCGAAATTATGGGTCCCGCCGTGTCACAGGACTGCCGCGAGCAGAGCGGGCTTCACATCTGGGAGGACTGTTTTATCCCGGAAATTACCGACCCCGACACCGATATGCCTGTTGAGGAAGGGAAAATGGGCGACCTTGTCATAACCACCGTGAGCAAAGAGGGATTCCCGCTGATACGTTACAAAACAAAAGACATATGCTCGCTTAATTACGAAAAATGCGGCTGCGGGCGCACCCATGTGAGGATGTCAAAACCCGCGGGGCGCACCGATGATATGCTGATTATCCGCGGCGTGAATGTTTTCCCGTCACAGATCGAAAGCGTTTTGCTGGGTATGGGAGAAGTGCAGCCCCATTACCAGATTATCGTTGACCGCATAAACAACCTTGACACTATGACTATTGAAATTGAGATTTCCGAGAAAATGTTTGCCGACAACGTCAAAGGAATTGAAAAAACCGAAAAGACAATAAGCAGCAAAATCGACAGCATACTGGGAATAAACGCGAAGATAAAACTTGTCGAACCCAAGAGCATAGCGCGCAGCGAAGGAAAAGCCAAACGGATACTGGACAAGCGGAATTTAATATAATATTTCATTAAAAAAAACAGGAGGAAAATTTTATGTTTAAACAAATATCGGTATTTATAGAAAATAAACCGGGACGCCTCGCGGAAGTGACAGCCTGTCTGGCTTCGGCCAAGATTAACCTTCACGCGCTCTCAATAGCGGACACCAGCGATTTCGGTATTTTAAGACTCGTCGTCTCCGACCCGGAAATGGCTGCGGGTATCCTTAAAGATAAAGGTTTTATGGTTCAGACCACCGAAGTTACCGCTGTGGCAATGGGACACAGTCCGGGGAGTCTGGCCGGAATACTGCAAAAACTCGCGCAGCTCGATATATCTATCGAGTATATGTATGCTTTCACAAGCCGTCTTGAAGGGTATGACGCCATCGTTATAATGCGGTTTGACAATCAGGAAACATCCGCACAAAAACTCAAAGACAGCGGTATACAGGTACTCGGTAAAGAATTTTTAGAGCGTTTAAACGAAGCATAGTACAACGCCGTTATCTTATATGTTTAACCGTTCTTGACGACAGATAAACCTTATTTTTTTTACCGCTTCCGGTTAAAATAAAAAACCGTGGCAGATTATCAGTATTTTCAACTTCTCCGCTTTTTTCGGCGCCGCTCAGAAAATTTTTCGTAACGCCCGAAACCGTCGAGGTATCAAGATCAAAAACGCCCACAACATCCCGTGCCCTGAGCGATATTTCTTTTGTTATAATATACATATAAACTCTCCGTCTTTAACTTCAATAATTTTATCGGTTTTTATATCCTTTAAAAGCTCCGCGCTGCAGCAGGTTATAATCACCTGTCTGCCGGCTAAATTTTTTAAAATAAAATCCTGCCGCGTCCTGTCGAGCTCGGAGAGTATGTCATCAAACAGAAACGCGGGGTATTCGCCGTGCGATATTTTTGAGATATTGCCCTCCGCGAGTTTAAGCGCAAGCACCGCCGATCTCTGCTGACCCTGCGAGGCGATGCCGCGCGCGGCAAAACCGTTTATATCAATCCGCAGATCATCGCGGTGCGCGCCGTAAAGGGTGGTTCCGCACGACAGCTCCTCTTTATTTCTCAGCGCGAAAACATTATCGTATAAATTTTCACATTCTTCAAAATCGCTGTAATTTGAAAACTCCGCCTTATCGCGGTTGACATGAGAAATATACGAAAAAACGATATTTTCGCGTCCGCTTGAGAGCCCCGAATAAAACTCAGGCGCAAACTCTTTGATACGCTCTATATATTCGCCCCTGTACCGCGTAATAATCGCGCAGTACCTCACAAGTTTTTTTGTCCATATATAAAACTGCGACATTCTGTCCTGTGTTTCGCCTTTTTCTTTTATGGTTTTGAGCAGATGATTGCGCTGGATCAAAACCCGCTCATAATCGGAAATATATGAGAGATACACCGGTTTGATCTGGCTTATTGCCGTATCAATAAATCTGCGTCTGCTCTCTGGGCTGCCCTTTACAAGCCCGAGGTGATCGGGAGTAAACAATACCGCGCGGAAATTCCCTATAAATTCCGAGAGTTTTTTCAGAGCTATGCCGTTATACGAAAATTTTTTTGTTTTATCCCTGCCCAGTTTTATGTTCATTTTATTTGTTCTGTCGTTTTTTTCGTTTATAAACTCAAGGGAAATCTCGCTGTGATCACAATTGAAATTTATCGTTTCGGCAATATTCTTTGTTCTGAAGCTCTTCCCGTATGCAAACTGATATGCGGCTTCAACAGCGTTTGTTTTACCGTTGGCGTTTTCACCCAAAAGAACATTTATACCATCTGAAAACTCTATGCCGGCAGATGCGATATTTCTGTAATTTTTTATATTTATATTTTTTATTATCATAGGCTTTATTTCAATTTTTCTTTTAATATCGCCGTTATCAATTTATCCTGCAGTTCCGGCATAACGGAAAAATCAAAAAGGAAACCGTAATCATAATTAAACGTATCGCTTCTTCTGTTCCACATCAATTTCGCCGGGATAAAAAAAGTATAATTGGAAAGATAAAAGCTGATGGTAAACATTGTTTCTTTGGGTTCGTCTATTTTTTGTTTGGTGACAAGATAAATACCGTCTCCGCTCAAATCTTTGGATACCGACTTGCAGATTAAACCGCCCCTGAAAAAGTTGTTTTTGTTTTCCGCATAAAGATATATTTCCGCGGGAATATCGATGAACACGCGGAATGAAGAACGCTGCGCTTCAAATTTAAATTCATCGCGGGCTTCAAGCGCGACGGTTTCATAACGTCTTTTTTTTATTCCGGGACCGAGTATCCTGCATTCGGCTTTATAAAAACCTTCTTTAAAAAAGATTTCGACATTGACTTCTCTGTTTATAAAAGCCTCCATATTGTCCGATATAACAGGACTTTGCACATAGAATATTTTATTGTCGTAGTTTTCTATAAAATCCGCCTTTATTTCCGAACCTTCATCCATAAAAATTGAAACCGGAGTTTTCGCTTCGACAGAAAACAGAACCATTGTAACAACCACCTTTTTTATTAAAAATTAATATTAATTTAATCTCTCATTCTGGTCGGCATAACCAAATATATAAACTTGCTGCCGTCGGTATCCATACTGTTTTCAAGATTATTTTTATTTTCTTCGTCATACGGCAGAATAAACAGCGTTTTCATAGCGTTTTCCAATTTTATCAATATTTTTTCCTCTCTTACGGCTCTGAGAGCTTCATATAAATATCTGTGATTGAACGCTATGAGCAGATCATCGCCGTAAATTTCTATATCGCACTCGTCATTTACTTTTCCCAGAGAACCCGACGAGGTTATCTGCACAATTCCGGCTTCTTCCTTGTTTTCTATGTTTATTTCTTTTATAAAGTTCAGCCTTATTTCCGTCCGCTGTTTATCATCGGTAAGAATGGCGGCGCGCTCCACGCTCTCCAAAAAACTCTGCGTATTCACAACCACCGTAGTTTTCGGCTCAATCCTCATAGCGCGTTTATAATCCAGAAACTCGCTCTCTATCAGCCTTGAAAAAAATATTATATTGTCAAACGAAATTATAACATGCTTCTGCGTCAGCTCTATTTCAGCCGGTTCTTCACCGTCTCCGATAAGTTTTAAAAGCTCCGAAAGACTCCTTCCGGGAATAACAAAACTCAAATCAAGCTCCTCGCTTGAGTTTAGCCCTTCAAAGCTCCGGCTCAAAGACATCCTGTTGCCGTCGGATGTGACCACATTCATTTCATTGTTTTTGATCTCAAAAAGCGCGCCGTTTAAAACAGGCCGTGAATTGTTTACCCCGACCGAAAATAAGGTCGAAGCTACCATATTTTTTAATATCCTGCGCGAGATTTTAAGGTTTTTTTCACCCGCGAGTTCCGGCATAAGCGGAAAAGTATCCGGGTCAAGCCCGTGCAGCGTAAATTCGCTCTTGCCGCTTTTGATGCTCGCTGCAAAATTTGTATCCGAAATAACAGAAACCTCTCCATCGGGCAGATTTCTTATAATGGATGAAAATTTCGCCGCATTTAAAATTATCGAACCGTTTTCATTTACCTGTACGCCTTCGCCCGAAACCGTAACTTTAACCCCTTTTTCCAAATCATATCCGCAGATAACAAGAGTTCCTTCGGTTTTATCGGCCACCAGCAGAAAACCGTCAAGAGCCTGAACCGTTCCTTTATTCGATACAGCCGATAATGCCGGCGTAACCGCTGAATTTAAAATATCCCTGTTACAAATAATATTCATAATTTTACAATTTTACCTTTCTGTAATTATTTAAATATAATATTAATTATTGTCAGTATATATTATCAACATTATAAACATTCTGAAAAAATTCGGATAAATCCTTTGGTTTTTATAATATAATAAAATATATATAAATAACAGTCTTATTAATAAGTCCTGTTGATATTGTTGATAACTGCCGTTGTATTACGGTTTTTGAGAACATTCGGAATTTTGTATATGTTTATAACTCCCATGAAATTCATGTTGATAACTTGTGGAAAACTAAATATCACAAACAAGCATGTTGATAACTTGTTGATAACTAAAAGTTTTCGACATGATTTCCGAGTTATCAACAATATCAACTTGTTGCAACTGTGGAAAAATTATAGATAAGCTGCGGTGTTCTGTTGATAAGTTCCATTAATTTTTAGCGAGTTTTGATATCTCTTCGATCTTGTTGCTGAGGCTGATATTTATTTTGGTTTCGTCTTCGATGGAGTTTACCGCCGAATAAATGGTGGCGTGGTCCCTGCCGAATATTTTGCCGATTTTAGGCAGGGACAGATCGGTTATTCTTCTTATTATATATATAGCGACATTGCGTGCCAGCGCTATTTCTTTTGTGCGTTTTCTGCTTTTGAGTTCTTCCTGGGGAACTGCGAACATCTGCGAAATTAAACTTAAAACTTTTTCAACCGTCACATTTATCGGTTCGGTGCCGGACAGAATGTCGGCGATGCAGGCTTTGGCGAGCTCAAGGGTTATACTGGTATTGTTTACATAGGAATAGGCGTTCAGTTTTTTTATGGCGCCTTCCATTTGGCGGATATTTGTAGATATATTTTCAGCCAGAAAAAACAATACTTCATCCGGCACTTTTATGCCCATATCCTTGGATTTGAGTTTTAAAATCGCTATGCGCAGCTCCAAATCCGGCGGCTGTATATCCACAATCAACCCGGATTCAAACCGGCTTGTCAGTCTGTCCGACAACGTCTTAATATTGCGCGGGGCTCTGTCTGATGTGAGTATTATCTGTTTGCCGGCGGTATAAAGGGCGTTAAATGTGTGGAAAAATTCTTCCTGTGTCGATTCTTTATCCTCGATAAACTGTATATCATCGATGAGGAGCATATCGCAGTTTCTGTATTTTTCCCGGAAATACTGAAGGTACTGCTGTTTTTGCTGACGGTTGGCTTCAGAGAGGGAATTTATGAAAGAGTTTGTATATTCCTCGCCGTTGGTATATAAAACGCGGGCATTTCTGAACTGATGACTGTATTCGTTTGAAATGGCATAGAGCAGATGGGTTTTGCCGAGCCCCGACGGACCGTGAATAAAAAAAGGATTATATTTGGCGGCTGGGTACTGCGCCACTATGGTGCAAGCTTTATAAGCGAGCCTGTTGGAGCTTCCCACAACAAAATTGTCAAATGTGTATTCAAGGCTGAAACTGCGGTTTATATCGGATTTGTTGTTATTGTTTGTGATAAATTCGCCGAATTCTCTGTTTTCTGCGGATGTGTCGCGGAAAGCTGCCGGAGGCTCAAGCTCTTTTACGTCCCTGACAATAAGGACGCGCTCATCCGCGTCGACGCGTTCTTTTGAAATTTTGCCGTCCTGTGTATTGTATATTATTGCCTGTACATTCAGATCATAAAGATTTTTTACAGCCTGGATTATCAGGTTTTTATATCTCGATTCTATATTTATTTGTTTAACGGCCGTGGGAACGGAGACGGCTATAACCAAATCTGTTATCTTAAGCACATCGAGAGCTTCGAACCATAGGCTGTAAGCGTCGATATCTATATTTTTTTTAATATCATTCTTCACATTCTGTGTTATTTCGTTTAAAGCGTTGAAATCAAACATAAATTTTCATTCTTTCTGTATAAATTTTTATATACCGCGTTTATATCCGGGTTCGAAAATGTATTTATCATTATATCATATCTGAAAATTTTTTTCAAGTATTAATTTTTAAAACATCGCGTTTTAAAATATAATTTTTTTGATAAATTTTAAAACATGATGATTTAAAAACGGATTTTCGGCGTTTTTTGGGAACGTGATGTAAAAATTATAAAAAAATTTATAAAAACACTTGACAATATCCGAGATAATCGTTATAATATTGAAGTATACGTTTATTTTATATATTGTAAAGCGAGGTGTTTGAACATGTTGAGAACGTATCAGCCTAAAAAAAGGCAGCGTCAGAAGGAGCACGGCTTCAGAAAAAGGATGCGCACCAAAAGCGGCAGAAAAATTTTGGCGCGCCGCAGGGCGAGAGGCAGAAAAACGCTGTCCTATTAAAAATCCCTGTTTTAAAAAGTTTTTGAAAGTATATAAAGTTTTGACCGGAGTTTTTGTTTAATTATGAACAGTAAAACGGTGATAAAAGAAAATTTTATGTTTTCCAGGGTATTCAAAAACGGAAAATATGCGGCTAATAATTTTTTGGTCGTTTACGCCCTGAGAAATTATAACAGAAAAGCCGCGTCAAAACTCGGTATATCCGTGAGCAAAAAAAACGGCGGCGCGGTTAAGCGAAACCGCGCTAAGCGCGTGATCAGAGAGGCTTTCCGCAGATTATATAAAAATCTGCCGCCGGGTTATTTGTTTGTTATAGTCGGCAGAAAGCCGTGTTTTGACAGAAATACCAAAATGAATGAAATTCTTGCGGCCGCAGAATCGGCTTTTTCGAGGCTTAAGTTATGAAATATCTGTGCGTGGCTTTAATAAATTTATACAAAAAATTTATAAGTCCGGCAAAACCTCCGTGCTGCCGGTTTTATCCGACTTGTTCGGATTATGCGGCGCAGGCGTTCCTTAAGCACGGGTTTTTTGCGGGGTTTATTTTGTCGGTATACAGAGTTTTAAGGTGCAATCCGTTCTGCAGACCGGGGTACGATCCTGTGCCGGATACGCTGATCCGGAAAAAAATATGAGGGGAATTAAAAAATTTAAATGGGAGAAATTTTTAATATATTAATAAACAGACCCTTCGGTCTGCTTATGAATTTTTTTTACGGTATAACCGAAAACTACGCGTTCACGCTGCTTTTTTTTACGGTTGTTGTGCAGATAATTCTGCTGCCGATCGGTATAAAACAACAAAAAAGCCAGATCAGAATGGCTAAAATCAAACCCAAAGAGCAGGTCATAAGAAAAAAATACGCCGGTCGCTCGGATACGGCGACCCAGCAGAAAATGCAGCAGGAAGTTATGGCGATGTACAAACAGGAAAATTATTCGCCCATGAGCGGATGTCTGCCCATGCTGATACAGCTGCCGATAATTTTTTCGCTTTTCAGAATAGTGCGCAGCCCGCTCACATATATTGCGGGTTTCTCCGCCGAGCTCATAAAAACAATAGAAACCTTTTTGGAACTCCCTTCCGGAGATACCGAAATAAATATAATAAAAGCTTTTGAGAGCGCCGACGTCGGGTTGGAACAAGTTAAAAATACGCTGGATTTAAGCGGGATCGATGCGGCTCAGGCGGAACTGTTCCTCGGTTATGAAAACATGAATTTCGGCTTTTTCGGGCAGAGCCTTCTGACCGCTCCGCAGGAAGCCTTGTTCTCGCCGCTTATACTTATTTTGATTTTCAACTTTGCGGCGGTGCTGCTGCACACGATGATGACAAGGAAAATACAGGCTAAAACCGCTGCGGCGGATATGGCGAACAACAAGAGCATGAAAATTTTGATGTACACATCGCCGGTGATGATACTGTACTTCACATTTATTATGAACTCCGCTCTCGGGCTCTACTGGATTTACCGCTCCGTGGCGGGAATTTTACAGACGCTTGCGCTGACTAAGATTTTTCCGATACCTGCGGTCAGTGAAGAGGATATAAAACTCGCCGAACAGCAGTACGGCGCAATCAGAAAAAAGAAGAAGAAAAAGAAAAAACCGGTTATAACGGAAGAAATAACGGACGAAGCGGACGAAGCGGAAGAAACGGACGAAACTTACGAAACTGAAGAAGAGCAGGAAACTGCGGAGGAGAATGAAAATGAAAAAAGAAACGGTGATAACGGCCAAAACGATTGATGAAGCTGTTGAGATCGGGGCTTCGGAACTCAAAATGAAAAGAGAAGATGTGAGTTATGAAGTGCTGGAGCTGCCGAAAAAGGGTTTTTTGGGATTTAATTCGGCTGATGCTAAAGTGAAAGTTATCGGAAATATAACCCCTGCCGATACGGCCGCGGAATTTTTGGAAATGATTATAAAACACATGGAGCTTGACGCCGGAATAAAAATTATTGAAGAAACGGAAAAAGAAATAAAAATTGAAATAATCGGTCAGAAACTCGGCACGCTTATAGGTTATCACGGCGAAATACTGGACGGTCTGCAGTATCTTACGTATCTCGCGGTGAACAAAGACGAAGATATACATCAGGAATACTCCGCGGACGCCGATGGTAAAAAGCGAGGCGGCGGGGTTAAGATTTCGCTCGATATCGAAAACTACAGAGCAAAAAGAGAGGAGACATTAAAAAGCCTCGCCAAAAAAATGGCGGACAGGGTGCTTAAATACGGCAGATCCGTAACACTCGAACCGATGAACGCCTATGAGCGGCGGATAATACACGCGGCGGTGCAGGACATAAAAGGCGTCACCACATATTCGATCGGTCAGGATAACGAAAGGAAAATAGTGGTGAGCAAAGAGAGCAGGGACAGGCCGAAAAGGTGAGGGGGCTTTTATGTTTATAAAAAAATTTTTTATCGGTTTATTTAAAAGTTTTATAAATATCTATGATGACCGGGCTGTGCGCGAGAGTTTCGGCGAAAAGTATGCGGACGGTCTTTCCGGGGCAGACCCTGTGACGGGAAAGCGCAGGGTGAGCGTGCAGAAAATCTTATTCAGGATAGTTATAACCGCGCTGCTTGTGCTGTTCATATTTTTAATAATTCGGATAAATACGCATAACAGTTTCTGGTATTGAATAAAAAATATTCAAAATATTCAAAAAAAATATAAAAAATTTTAAAAAACACTTGACAAAAAGAAAAATATTGTGTATAATGGGTGTAAATATTAGATACGTAATATTAAAATTAAAAAATTGTTGGAGGAAAAAACAGAAATGAACAGAAACAGAATTTTAACACTCGCGCTCGTCTTTATTATGATGCTGGCGTTGGTCGTGCCGGTAGCCGCAAGAGCGGCAGGTCCGTTTGATTCGGGCGCTCCGGGAAATGTAGGCAACCATTTCGATTTCGAAGATTTTTATGGTGGCGGCGGCAAAACCGCTGAAGAGGCTCTGCAGCCCGCGCTCGCAGGCAAAAACCTGCTTACCAACCCGCAGTTCGTTGCCGGCGTCGAAGGTTTCGGCGGCGATGACGGAGCACCGGTGGGTTCACCCGGCGGCGAATGGCCTTGGAATTTATTTGTTATGTCCTGGCACAAAGACAATGACGACGGCGACATGAGATCGAGCAAATACTGCGGCAACTACGGAATGTGGGGAGATACAGGTTTCTATGTTGAATGGAAATACGACCAGCCTTATATAGCCGACAGTTTCCTGCTCGCTACGGGCAACGACTGTACCGAGTGGCCGCGCCGTATGGCTGACGGCTGGACATTCTCCGGCAGCAACGACGGAAGCAGCTGGACGGTTCTCTACGAAGGCAAAGGCGAAGACTATGATCCCATAACTTACACCTGGTGGCGTTTCGATCTTCCGAACAACACGGAAGCGTTCCAGTACTACAGACTGTTTGCCGATGATTATTATGACGATCAGGATATTATCCAGCTTTCCGTTGTCGCGGTAACAGGCAACCTCCCGGGTTCTGACGAACCTGAAACCGCCGCCGCTGTTGAGCTCGAACCGGACGGCGCTCCGGCTCCCGAAGCTCCGGATGCCCCGCAGGCATCGCCTAATCCGGCTCCGAGAACGATTGACCCGATTTCAATAGCGATTATCGGTGCGCTCGCTTCCGCGACAGGCGTTCTGTTTGTAAAAAAAAGAACGAGATAGAAAAAGAAAAGCAGAATAAAATAAAAAAAACAAACGAATAAAAAAAGCGGCGGTTTCCTTTGACAGTCCGGAAATCGGCCGCTTTTGTTTTTTTATGACGTTATATGCGCGATAATCACACAAATTGAAGGCAATATAAACGCTGCGATAATGATACCCGCGATAATTCGGGCTATAAGTTTTTTTCTTGAGCTGTTCAATTTAATTTCACCTCTTTATTCTTTTATATTTTCTTCGGATTTGCTGGATTCAAAAATTGAACTGAACGTTTCGTTTTTCTCTTTTTTATCCGGTTCGCTTTTGATCGGTTTATCTTTTGGGGTTTCTTTTTCTTCCGGTTTAATTTCTGTATTTTTTCGTACGGGCGGCGGAATCTTCCCGGCGATACCGCTTTTTTTGATGACGGGGCTTTTTATTTTAACAGCTCCGGCAGCCGGAGCGGCGGATTCCGCAGGGGGTTCATCGCGGACTTCCACTTTTATGTTTGAATCTGATGTGAGCATATACATGGCTTTGGTGTATCTTCGGGTTTGTTTTGCCTCTGTATACAGAGCTTTGCTGTATTCGAGCTGTTTGTTTCTGAAATCGTCCTCATGATATAAATTCAGGGCTTCGCGTATAGTGTCCGCGCGGTTGTTTGTGAAATATTTTAAAATCATTTCCGCCGCTCTTAAATTTTTATAATC
>Ga0099364_10006205_pt1 | contig 17470 bp, 14 predicted proteins | sample TergutTh196P3_FD_73070 | JGI IMG/M metagenome (GOLD analysis project Ga0099364, IMG submission 73070) | Microcerotermes parvus P3 segment gut microbial communities from Pointe-Noire, Republic of the Congo - Th196 P3 | ecosystem: Host-associated > Arthropoda: Insects > Digestive system > Gut ...
CTATCTTGCTAAAAAATTGCAGATTTTCTATACGCAAGAACAAAAGCAAACGCTTGAACAACAATAATAAATGTGTTCCAACAACGAGTCAAAACACAAATACAAAATTAGAAAAAAATTTCGGAATTATGTAATTAAGTATAGAAAAAATTTAACTATTCACTTCTTCCCAAAAAGCTGGTGTCAAAAAAAACTATTAGAAGATTCGCTGATTCTATGGAATGGACGGATTTTCGCGGATTTATTTTTGGTAGGTTTGTAAAATTGTAAACCTAGGCAGCGTAACCATTACCGAAGAAGGTCTCTACCCTTTTTTAACAAACAATAAAAAAAATTATCTAAAAAAAATATTTTTTATAATTTTCTTTTGAAATTAAAATAATTAATCTACTTTTGCGTTTTGTTTTATAAAAATAGATGATAAAATATCACCGTAAGTAATTGAAAAACAGTATCAATTTTATATTTTGTAATAATAATAAACGTAATAAACAATCAAAATCATGAGTAAATTTTTGAAGTATTTTTTAGCAGTGATACTCGGTTCGTTAGTATCATTTTTTCTTTTCATTATTATTTTAATAATGATATTCAGTATTATGGCTTCATCGACCAGTAGTGAAACTGTCGTTGAAAAGAATTCCATTCTTGTAATGGATCTAAGTGGAACAATTTCCGAAAGAGCAAGTAATGATCCTTTTTCAGACGCTTTTTTGGATTTGTACGGACAAACAAAAAATTATGGACTAAATAGCATATTAGAGTCCATAAAAAAAGCGAAAGAAGATGACCGTATCAAAGGTATCTACCTCGAATCAGGCGCTTTGATGGGTGGCTATGCTACCATCGAAGAAATCCGAAATGCGTTATTAGATTTTAAAGAATCAGGCAAATTTATATACAGTTTTTCTTCTGTATATACGCAAAAAGCCTATTATTTAGCCTCAGTAAGCGACAAAGTTATGCTTACGCCCGAAGGAATGTTAGATTTTAGAGGAATTGCATCTGAAGTTACATTCTACAAAGGATTGCTCGAAAAATTGGGCATTGAAATGCAGGTTTTCAAATATGGAGAGTTCAAATCCGCTGTTGAACCATTTATTTTGGAATCGCTTAGTGACGCAAACAGGCTACAAATGGAAACTTTTATCAGTTCTCTTTGGAACCAAATGCTCAAAGGAATTTCTATATCAAGAGGACTTGACATAGAAACATTAAATCAAATAGCCGACGATCTACCCGTTTTGAGAGATGACGAATACATAAAAGCAAGCGGACTTATTGACGCTTTAGTTTATAAAGATGAAGTGCTTGATATGCTTAAGGAACTTACTGATATTGAAAAAGATAAAGATTTAAAAACAATTTCAATCAGTAAATACACTAATGTAACACTTCCTGACAAGAAAAAAGGATTTGAAAAGAATAAAATAGCAATTATTTATGCCGAAGGCGAAATTACAGACGGCAGTAAAGATGGGACCGGCATTGTTGCAGGTCCGCTTTCCAAAGAAATAAGGAAGGCACGCAAAGACGAATCCATCAAAGCAATAGTTTTGCGCGTTAACTCGCCCGGTGGTTCAGGTTTAGCATCTGAAATTATTTGGCGGGAAGTACTTTTAGCAAAACAAGAAAAGCCCGTTATTGTCTCAATGGGTGATTTAGCGGCTTCCGGCGGTTATTATATTGCATGCGCTGCAGACACAATTATTGCACACCCGAACACTTTGACAGGTAGTATTGGAGTATTTTCGATGATACCTAATATTTCTGGGCTTAGAAAGAAAATCGGACTCACTTCTGACATCGTGAAAACTAATAAAATGTCTGATATGCCCTCATTTAACCGCCCATTTACGGCAGAAGAAAAAGCACTGTTTCAACTTTATACTGATAATTTTTACAAAACATTCTTACAGCGGTGCGCCGATGGTCGTAATACAACAGTAGAAGAGATTAATAAAGTAGGTGAAGGACGCGTTTGGAGTGGTGAAAATGCAATAGAACTCAATTTAGTAGATAAATTAGGCGGCATCAACGACGCAATCGAAACAGCAGCACGTATGGCAGAACTCGACACATACAAAATTGTAGAACTACCCGAATTAGAATCACCAATCGACAAAGTGCTTAAAGAATTGACAGGTGGCGCAGTTGCAAGAATCGAACTAATGATGCTCGGCGAAGAATATCAAATTTTAAAAACAATAAAACACTTAAAGTCAGCACATCCAATTCAGGCGCGTTTGCCTTATGATATAAGTGTTTATTAACAAATAAAATAATATGAATCTTTTTTTGGTGATACAAGCCGTCGAAAATATTATAGAAAGCGAAGATTTCGTCGGCGAACCAGTGATAGAACAAAGCATTAACGCTTTTGAATTGATGACAAAAGGAGGATGGATAATGGCTGTTCTTGCGGTTTTATCGGTTGTTGCTGTTGCAATTTTTATCGAACGCTTTATGATTCTTAAAAAAGCAAATCGCGACGAAACAAATTTTATGAACCGTATTAAAGATTATATTCACGACGGTAAAATCGACTCCGCTTTAGCGTTATGTCAATCAAGCGATTATCCCATCGGACGTATGATAGAAAAAGGAGTTAAACGCATCGGACGCCCGCTTAATGACGTTAATACGGCAATAGAAAACGTTGGAAATCTCGAAATTACTCGAATGGAACGTGGTCTCCCAATTATTGCCTCAATTGCTGGTGGTGCGCCAATGATTGGATTCCTTGGCACTGTTATTGGTATGATACAATCATTCTGGGAAATGGCAAGCGCAGGCAACAATGTTGAAGTGAGTAACCTCGCTGGTGGAATTTATGTCGCTTTAGTTACGACCGTTGGCGGACTTATTGTTGGTATTGTTGCTTATTTTGCATACAATATTTTAGTATCACGTATCGAAAGAATTGTTTTTAAAATGCAGGCTCGAACAATGGAATTTATGGACATTTTGAACGAACCTGCCCGATAAAAATTTTAATATGGCTTTAAAAACAAGAAATAAACTGAAATCAGATTTCAGCATGGCATCTATGACTGATATTGTTTTTCTTTTGTTGATATTTTTTATGATAACGTCAACTCTTGTAAATCCAAATGCTATTAAATTGCTTTTGCCACAAAGCACCAATCAGACTGCGGCTAAACCGATTACAACCGTTTCCATTACGCAAGATTTAAAATATTTTGTTGAAACGAAACGAGTAGATTTCGACGAATTGGAACAAACTTTGCAGGAAAAATTAGGTCAAGAACCGGATATATACATTTCACTTCACGTGGAAGAAAATGTACCCGTTAAAGAAATGGTTAAAGTTATGAATATTGCCAAAAGAAACAATTATAAAATGATTTTGGCAACACGACCCGAAAAATAGTTATTATGGAAGAAAATAAGAACCAAAAAGAAAAAGTCAACGGTTATATCGGCAGTGTGATTTTTCATGCGGCGCTGATACTACTTCTTCTTTTTGTGGGATTTACATCAATTCCCCAAGAAGAAGAAGGTATTATTGTGGATTTTGGCGATTCTATCGACGGATTTGGAACTACCGAACCTGTTAGAAATGAACCTACTGGAACAAAAGATGTTCTGCAATCACCCGAAACTTCAATGGTTTCATCTCAAACACCCTCGCAAACTTCTGTAAAAGAAAACTTAATGACCCAAGAATACGAAGAAACGGTTAAGATGAACGCCTCAGAAAAAGAGAAACAAAATAAAAAAGCCGAACAGGAACGTAAACAGCGAGAAGAACAAGAACGCCGCAAACGTGAAGAAGATAGGAAAAAAGCCGAAGAACAAGAACGTAAATTAGCAGAAGAGCGGCGCAAAAAAGAAGAACAAGAACGAATGGCAGAAATAGCTCGAAATAACGTTAATCAGGCATTTAGTAAAACGCAAGGCTCGGGTAGTTCCGAAGGTAATACGCAAGGTACCGGTAATCAAGGACACCTCACAGGAGACCCCAACGCACCCAGCAAAGAAGGTACGGGACCAGGAACAACAGGTAGTTCGTTCAGCCTTGCAGGAAGATCTTTAGTTGGAAAATTACCTAAACCCGTTGATAATTGCAATGAAGAAGGTGTGATTGTTGTTGAAATTACAGTTGACAAAACAGGAGTAGTCACATCAGCAAATGCCATTCCACGAGGAAGCAAAAATTTTACTCCATGTTTGATTAAAGCCGCACAAGACGCCGCACTAAAAGCACGTTTCAACAACGACGCAAAAGCATCACTTATCCAAAAAGGAACGATTACGTATCATTTTGGGTTCTCGTAAATATTGGATATACACCCGCTATGGGATGAAAAAACATATAAACATTAATAAACAATATAAATACTGAAAACAATATAAACTAATTAATAAGTTACTAATATGAGAAAATTAATATTAAATTTGTTCTTAATGCTAACTATGGTGACAAGTATTTTTTCACAGACCGATAAATTTGTTTTTACAAAAAACGGGTTAAAAAATGCTAATGATGAAAATAATTCCTATGTGGTAATTGATATTGAAAATGTCACTGCAAATGAATTATATAAAAGAGCATTAAGATATGTACATGAAACATTCAAAAACCCACAAGAAGTGATAAAAGGGGATATTCCAGATGAGTATTTGCGCATTCATGTTTTTTCACCTACCTGTGCAACTTATAAAAATGTTGGATTGGGAACTACCGCCATTTTAGAAGTAAATGCTAATTATTATATTGAGATGCGCTTTAGAGATCAAAAAGTAAGATTAGAAATTGGCGATTTAAAATTGAATATTGGTGATGCAGTTCTGAACATAATTGGCAACCCTAATATGGGTTATGCTATTTATAAAAAAAATGGAGAACTTGCTAAATCGGAAACAAAAAACGAATTGGAACATTATTTTAACTCTAATGTTGATGATTTAAAGACATATTTGCAAAACATCAGTAAAAAAATAGATTGGTAAGTTTATTTCCAATACTAGCAGCCAACGAAACGATTTCACACAAGCGGTGGTGTAGCTCCGCATAAAGTTTTGTATAAATATGGAGTGTTCTGGTGCGAGACACCGACCATCAACCACCGCGGCCATGCCGCTGGGACGTTATTTGACAGCGAAGAATAAATGACAAAATTACAAATTTGAAAAATCGTTAAATAGGATACAAAAAATCCGTATCTTTGCAAAAATAAATTGTATATGGTTTGGAATTACAGAAAAAGAATAACTATTGCACCCGGTGTTCGCTTGAATGTCAGCAAAAAAGGTGTTAGCAGCACATTTGGAATGCGAGGAGCAAGTATCAATGTCGGTAGGAACGGAACTTACCTAAATACAGGTATTCCGGGTACAGGTATTTATAGCAGACGAAAAATTGGTGGCGGAAGTCCCAACTCTTTTAATTCACAATCAAACAAATCAAATTATAATGGTTGCGGAATAACTACACTAATATTTTTAGTTGTAGGATTATTTTTAATTTTATCCCAAGACCTTGAAAATCCTGTATTGCTATTTTTCGGTTGTGCAGGTGCAGGAATAATTCTCGATATTATTATAAATCTGATAATTGACGGTAATAAAAAAGGAAAAGCAAAAAAAGTAGAACAATCGATTGAATCACAAATTGAAATAGCAAAAAATGCTTTTAATCAATCAAGTAACCCAATACAAAAAGAAATTCTTCTAAACTATATTTCTTGCACAGAATTAAGTAAAAAAGCAGACGAAATAGAAGCAATTATTGAAGCCCTTAAACAGAAAATAGAAAAGAAAAAAAATCCTCAATTAGAAGCTCAACTTGAAAAATACAAAGCCGAATTATTAAAAATAACTACTGAATTAGATGATGTACAATTAGACGTAGATAAAGATTTAGACGATGTTGAAAAAGGGCAATATTCTATTTTGTGCGAAAATTTTGAAAAAATACTTTCGTGCAAAAAAATATGGTTAATCACTTTTTCCATTCGCAATACAGAATTAAAATCATCGGCTGCAAGCACAGTAGAAAGAAAAGAAATAGGTTTTGATGTAGGAGTTTTCAACTATATAAAATCTTCGTTTGATATTCCTATGTTGAGAGATTTAAGCGGAAACATCTATTACATATATCCTCGATACATTATTAAAGCAAAATCATTTACAAATTTTGAAGTTTTCCCAATTGATACAATTAGTTTTAGATTTTCAAAACAGCGATTTATCGAAGACAGTGTTTTGCCCGAAGATTCTGTCGCTGTTGATTACACTTATCAATATGTAAATAAAAACGGCGGACCCGATAAAAGATTTTCGTATAATCCTCGTCTTCCAATTGTCGAATATGGTAAATTAGAAATAGAAAAATTTGGGCTGACTTATCATATAAGCAATTACTCTGCCGTTGATGAATTTGTAAGTATCTATAATCTTTGGCAAAGCAAATTACCAATTGACAATAACATTCCTACGCAAGACGAAAAACAACATAATTTTCTTAGCGAAGTAGACCCATTGTTTGAAGATGCGGCTCATTTAATAGTCACACACCAACAAGGCTCAACATCACTCATTCAGCGACAATTTTCTATTGGTTATAATCGTGCAGGACGAATTATGGACGAACTCGAACTTGCAGGAATTGTTGGGCAAGCCGAAGGTTCCAAACCTCGACAAATGCTGATCGCAAACAAATTTGAATTAGAAACTTTATTGAAAAATTTAAGTTCAAATCTTGCTATAAAAAGGAACAAAGAACAACTAAATATTAACGAAGATTTTGAAATAGACAAATTGATTGAAACTCAAAAAGATGAAATTTCGCAAGATTTTTTTAATGAAGTAAATAAAAGCGTAACAAAAATTTTGGATTTATGTGATGATTTGAAAAACAATAAAAAATTCATATCTCTAACACAGAAATTTGGGATACTTGAAAAAGACAAAAAGCAATTGGTTTCTGATTTATTTGTGTTTGATATTTTGACCTGTTATGAGAAATTTAATGAAAAAATAAATTTGAATACCAAATCGGGTTGTGGACTTTTATTGTGGTTAGTGAAAATAAATACCGAAGTTACAATTTCTCAACCAAATCAACTTAATATTTACATACCAACAATAGAAAAAATGGTTGATATTTCTTTGAATAAAAGAGAACTCTATTTAACAGCATACCCAAATACTAATTTGTTCATTGCCGATTTGTTAAATGATTATCCAGAAATGAAAAGTAAATATCTTATTTTACTTTATCGTTTTTTCTCAATCGTAGCAAAGGCAGATAATATAATTACCAAAGATGAACAAAAATGGTTAAGTGAATTATTGAATTTAAGTGAAAATAAAAACGAAGAAAAAACAAAAATAACAGAAACCGACTTCCAACTCGAAACAAAATCAACAAAAAAGACTGACTTTCGAGAAGAATTAAACTCTTTAATAGGTCTTACTTCCGTAAAAACGGAAATATCAACATTAGCTAATTTTATAAAAATCCAACAAGAAAGACAATCAAAAGGCTTAAAAACTTCGCAACCATCATATCATTGTGTTTTTACAGGAAACCCCGGCACAGGAAAAACAACAGTTGCCCGCATTGTTGCCGAAATTTACAAAGAATTGGGAATTTTGAAAAAAGGACATTTGGTAGAAACCGACCGTTCGGGTTTGGTTGCTGAATATGTTGGGCAGACGGCTGTAAAAACCAATAAAATTATTGATACGGCTTTAGACGGTATTTTGTTTATTGACGAGGCATATTCGCTAATTTCCGAGAGTGGAAATGATTACGGCAAAGAGGCTATCGCAACTTTGCTCAAACGAATGGAAGATAATCGCGACCGACTTGTTGTAATTCTTGCAGGATATACGACAGAAATGCAACAATTTATAGATTCCAACCCCGGACTGCAATCACGCTTTAATCGTTATATTGAATTTTCCGATTATTCCGATGTAGAATTGTATCAGATTTTTGAATTGAATTTGAAACAATTTGATTATACGATTGCCGAAAATGCAATAATTCCATTACAAGAATATCTGACAAAAACAATTATCAATAAAGATAAGAACTTTGGTAATGCGCGTTTTGTTAGAAATTTGTTTGAGAAAACTATTGAAAGACAAGCAAATCGTTTATCAAAAGAAGTTGATTTAACAAATGAGAAACTTTCTGAAATATGTTTTGTTGATATACCAATGTAAATAACTCAATATGAATATTCCAGCATATACAATCTGTACAAAAACCATTGAATTGGTTGCCCGAATTGCCGAAAAACTTGGAGAAATTCGAGGTTTGTATCAATATGGAGTGTTCTGCCACGTGACACCGACCATCAACCGCCGCCGCGGCCAAGCCGCCAAAACAATACGATATTACTAATAATGTACTGAAAAAGACTATTGTTTTGACAAAATGCCGGTACGGTGAGCAAGCGAACGAGACTGAATCAAGGACAGGGATGCGTAAAAAAATAGAATTATTTTCGATATATCGAATTGTAATCTGTAAAAAAATATTACTTTTGCAAAAAATATAAGAAATATGAAATTAAAATATTCATTTTTATTGTTAGCGATTCTTTCTCTTTTTTGTTTCATTAGTTGTAGAACTATACCGATGTATACTGAAATAGATACAACGTTAATAGTTGGTGAAGTTTTGTTTAAAAGTAACATGAAAGAGTTTGGGAGAGCATTTGACGGTATCAATGTTTCAGGTATTGAGATACTATTGAAAAATACTGCCACCAATAAAAATTTTCGCATTTCTGCAGACAAGAATGGTTTATTTTTCGCAAATCTGCAAAATGGCAGGTATAAGATTGAAGAATTGTTCATAAAAAAGAAATATAATGATGGTTCTTGGTATGAATTCTGTATGAAACAACCTACCACAAGAGTTCTTGAAATTGAAAATGGCATAGTGAACAATATTGGAACTCTACAATGGACGTTTGTTGATAGAATGAATAATGTAGTCCAAGTTGACAATTCCTCGGACATAAAAATTAAATTTTCTGAACGATACCCAAAATCTAATTGGAATCAGATAGAATGGAAATACAAACAATGGGATTTTGATTTTCTAGAACCTCAGGAACTGATGTATAACGAATTGAATCCAACCTTATTAGTCGGTGAAGTTATTTTTACAGGAAAAAATTTTGTTACTGACAATGGAGTCTCTTTTGAAGGTACCACTACTTCCGGTATTGTTTTACTTTTGCAAAATATAGTCACTAATGAAACTATAGAATTTCCTGCTGACAAGAATGGTTTATTTTATACTAACCTGCAAGAGGGCAAATATATCATTGATGAAATGCTCATAAGAAAGTATAATGAAAATGAAAATTGGTTCGATTTGTTCATCAGTCAACCTACAATAAAGGTAATCGAAATTGAAAAGGGTAAAGTTAACAATATAGGCACACTCCGGTGGTCGTTGGATAGGAGAACGCAAAATTTTTTTCAAGAAGACAATTCATCACACGTTAAAATTAAATTTTCAGAACGATACCCCGAATCTAATTGGAATCAGATAGAATGGAAATACAAACAATTATCTTTTGATATAAAAGAACCTTCAGAACCTCTATACAACGAAATGAATCCGACATTATTAGTCGGTGAAGTTATTTTCAGCGAAGATATTTTTGTCAGTGAAAAAGGAGTCTTTTTTGACGGAACTACTACTTCAGGAATTGAATTAGTTTTGAAAAATACAGTCACTAATGAAACTTTGGAATTTCCTGCTGACAAGAATGGTTTATTTTATATTAATCTCCAAGAGGGCAAATATAAGATAGATGAATTGTTCATAAGAAAGTATAGTAATGATGACAATTGGTCGGATTTTTATATCAGACAACCCAATATGAAAGAACTTGTAATTGAAAAAGGTAAAGTAAACAATATAGGAACACTCAAGTTGCCATTTATAATTCAAGAGAACAATGCCACACACGTTAAAATTAAATTTTCAGAACGATACCCCGAATCTAATTGGAATCAGATAGAATGGAAATACAAACAATTGTCCTTCGAATAATTAACAATATAACAACAAAAAATGTCTGACACAAAACGGATAGGTTTTTTTGCAGTCGTAGTGTATTTTGTATGAAAATTATGTGTATCTTTGTAAATTCTAATTTACAATATAAAATGAAGAAGATTAGCATTATAACAGTACAAAACATAGAAATTTCCATTGCAACGGAAAATAACGTTGACTACATTTGCCTTACCGATATGGCAAAAGGTCAGGAGGGTGAAGACCATATCCGAAATTGGATGCGTAATCGCAATACACTTGAATTTCTTGGTGCTTGGGAAATGTTGCACAATCCGACATTTAAAGGTGTCGAATTCGACACCTTTTTGCACGAGGCAGGAGCAAATCGTTTTAATATGACCCCTCGCAAGTGGATTGAGGCAACTGATGCTATCGGTATGATTTCCAAGGCAGGACGAAACGGTGGTACTTACGCACACAAAGACATTGCTTTTGAGTTCGGCTCGTGGCTTAGTCCTGTGTTCAAACTCTATTTGATAACAGAGTATCAGCGACTTAAAGAAGCCGAAAACGACCCAATGCTTGGCGAACTAATGCTTGCAAATCAGGGTAATATAGAAGCTCAATATGAGGTTAGTCTATTGTATCGTGATGGTACTGGTATTGTGAAAAATGAAGATGAAGCACTAAAATGGCTTTTAAGAGCCGCAGAAAATGGTTACGCAGATGCCGATGTTTTTGTTGGAGGAATATATGTTGAACAGCAAAACTACTCTGAAGCGTTAAAATATTTTCGAAGAGCTGAATCAAATGGGCTTAATGTTAGAGAAGTTATACAATGTATTGAAAAATTATGAAAACACCAGCAGCCAACGAAACTGTTTGGCGCAACGGCGGCAGTAACCCCGCAGAAAAGGCAGTGCGAAATTGAAAGTTTGTCGGGCAACAATGCAAGCGGACAACGAAGTGAAAATTTGAAAAATAACAAAAAAAAGAATTGAAATGATTGACATAAATTACGATTTTTTTAGAGACGGAACAAGTGGCGACCTTGATGCCACAAGTCCAACATTGCGAAAATATCATAAGACGTTGTGGAGTAAAGCATTGCCAAACGGCAATTTCTTTGATTTATCGAACACGAAAAAAGGCGTTTATTTATACCACAAGTCCGAACTTGGCGAATTCTTTTTGGGTAGTGATATTATTACTCAATCATATATTTATCGAAAAAGCAATTTGTGGTTAATTGAAAAAATTCCGGACAAATTATTATATGAAATAGACAATAAGGGATATACTATTGGGCAATCAATTATTTTTCCAAACAATAAAATTGACGGAAAAATGACTATCAATGGAATGCGAGGTTGTAATAGTAAAATTGATGACAGATTTGACCTTACGTTAGAATGTATTCGTAGATTTTATTTAGGTGAAACAAGCCCTCTTTATGATACTTTTTTACGTTACAAAAATTTCTTTGAATTGTTTGATAATTTTAGCGGTTATGTAAAATTCTTTTTGTTGGATGATTTGGTAGACGAAAATAGAAATATAAAATTTTTCTTGCCTTTTGATAATTTCAAATCATCACCAAAATTTTCTGATGTTGAAGTGTATTTATTGTATATTAAAAGAGTTTTGGATTTTATAAATCAAAGAAGTAAAAGGATTGAAAAATATACTCAAACCACAATAAATGAATAAAATGAGTATTTATGAAAAGACCATTGATTAAAATTGGATAAATACACTACCATTGAACAAAATCATATCGTTTTCAAAGACAGTAATTTGACAGAAAAATTTAAAAAATATCACAAAGACAAAGCAACTTTGCTTATTGTAAAGAGAGAGTGTAATTCGAGCAGGACAAGTTTAGCAAGAATTAAAAAACAACAAAAGATTTAACGATAAGTTAAAGAAACAGAAATATGACAAGACAATTGAATGACATACCGACAAAAAGTGAAAACAAAAAAATGGAGGAATTATTTCTTGCAATTTATTTCAATGATGTGAAAAAAGTCATTGATTTTAAAAATCAGTATCCTGAAATCTATGCAAAAAAGAATAATTTCCAAATAGATAAAAACACTTCTTTTAATTTGATAAATTTGACATTTTTCAATCAAACGGTGTGGGCAGACCATACTTGGAACGAAGAAATAATGCCGTTAGTAAAAAAAAATAGACAACGAATAGAACAAATGTTAGATTTTTGGAGTTTGGAATTTGGTTGTAAAAAATTAACGCGAGAAATTGAATATTTTCAATATTGTGATTTTTTTTATTGTGAATTTCCAGCAGGTCACAAAGAGTGGTTGAGCTACGAAGAGTGGTTGAGTGTGGAACGTAGCGGAGGGAATATAACGAAGGAATTTCGAGAAATAGACCTTATGTTGATGTACCAAGCAGAACATTTCAATTTTGCAGAGACAAAGAAATTATTGGAGCAAGGGGCAAAATCAGATATTGACTTTTATGATGATGAAGATAGTAGTCTTAATTCTCGTATCGCGGATGAAAGTGCGTTTTTGGCAACAACTTTTGTTGTTCCAGAATTTGAGATATTTGAGCAAAAAGGCTATAATCAAAAATTTGATATAGTTGATATGTTTGGTAGATTACTCGGATTTGCAGCGCACGAAGAAATGTATCATTTATTGGCTGAATATGAAGATAAAAATGAATAAAATCGGCTGCCGATAACATACATGCCGTTTGGCGCAAGCGGCGGCAGTACACCCGCAGAAATGACAGTGCGAAAATGAAAGGTAGTATCCCGCTCGAAAATCAGTGAAAGCCGCAACTGCAGGTGAAGCCGCCAAAACGTTATAGTCAGAAGTGGCGGACAGAGTGGTGGTGTACAACAAAAAGTAATTGATAAACTAACAAAATAAACAAAAATGGAAAAGTTTAGAAAAGAATTAGTTGAAGAATTAGCCTCAAAGGGAAATAAAGAGGCTATACAAGAAATGGAAAGATACTATATCTATAACTTGGACAATGAAGATGTTCCAATAGATAAATTAGAATTAGTAAAGCGTTATCTTTTAGAATTGGCTGAAAAAAACGATAAAGATGCTATGGTTTCTTTAGGCAGTATGCATTATGAAGGTAAAGGTGTTCAACAAAATTACAAAGAAGCTGTCAAATGGTATGAAAGAGCAGCAGAAGAACTTGATGCATACGGATTGTGTTATTTAGGTTACTGTTATTATTATGGGCGTGACATTAATATTGACTACGAAAAAGCGTATTCTTGTTTTTCTCAATCAGCATTTCTTGGGAATGCAAATGGTATGTTTAAACTTGGTGACATGTATTATTACGGACATCATGTTAAAGAAGATAAAGAAGCGGCTTTCTATTGGTACAAAGAAGCAGAAGATGTTATAGAAAATCAATATGAAAGAGCAAGTATAGAATACAGATTGGGCAAATGCTATCTGCACGGAGAAGGAGTAGAGCAGAATTTATCATCGGCGTTAAGTAAGTTGCAATCAGCAGAAAGAATTTTTTTTGAACTAATAGATGCTGGCGACCCGTTTGTTGAGGAAACTTTGAAAAAGACAAGAAAAGAAATTGATACTGCACGAAATAGGTTATATGATTTACACGGATTATAGCAAAACACAGAAATATAAATGCCGAACGTACAACTTGCGATTTGGCGCAACGGCAAAGGCAGTGCAAAATTGAACGCTTGTAGCCCGCATAAACGGTAGTAGAAGCCGCCGCTGCGCCAAGCGACAACTTGTTATAAAGCCAATAATACTACGGTTGCATCATGGAACGGAAACCCGGAAACACAGCCCGGCGATATAATCGTCATGTATTGTTTAACACCAAGGAGTTATATTCATTCCATTTGGAGAGCAGTTACTCCCGGCTCATACGACCCATTTTTCTATTTTTATAAGACTGTATATATTGGTCAGCCGATATTTGTCAAACCGATTTCGATTGACGAAATGAAAAATGACGAAATATTGTCTGAAATGCCATTGGTAAGAGGAAATATGCAGGGAATTAATGGCAGAATAATCGAAAAAAGGTATTACGATAGAATACTTGAGTTGCTTGAACAAAAGGGAGATGATTTAGAAAAATTACCGCAATTATCTGATGATTTTATTCAAGACGTTGAGTTGAAAAATGAAAAAGATGTAGAGAAGTTTTTGCTTGAGCCTCTACTTCAAAAACTTGGATATAATGAGATTGATTGGAAAAGACAGTTAAAATTAAGAATGGGGAGAGGAGATAGAGTGTTCCCTGATTACGTTATTTTTCCAAAAGAAGAGCGAAATAATGAATCTGGTTATTGGATATGGGAAGCAAAGCACACAATAGCAAACAATAAACAATTAATAGAAGATTTTGGTCAAGCAAAATCCTACGCATTAAGGCTGAACAGTAAAGGTTTGGGATTAATCTCAAAAGAAGGTGTGTGGTTATCAGAATCTAATTTTGATTTTGAAAAAATTAGGTTTTGGTCTTGGAAACAAATCAATGATTCAAATTATTTTAATGAAATATTTGATATTGCAGGTAACAAAAAAAGGAATTAAGACAAGTACAACAACCAGCCTACAACGAAGTAGTTTGGCGCAACGACGGACAATGAAACGGGTGAAATTGAAAATTTGAAGTATGTATAACCATTTAATAAATAAAAAGAGGAAAATGAATAAATGAGGGAATGAGTAAGTGAGGGAATGAGTGAATGGGTGAATGAGAGAACTACTAAATTCAGAATTCTGACATTAAAACGTTTATAATCATCACTTTTCATACACTTCATCTTTGTTCAAAAAGCCATATTCTGTTATTTGTGGTAAAATTTTTGCTGCAAGTTTTTCGTTTGCGTGGCTTAATTCTTTAATTTCGTCGAAAGCGATGTTATGTTCTGAAAGGCAACGCCTTATTTGATACCAACCAACGTCCCAAGTTTCAATTTTCCATTTGTGGGTTGCCATTTGGTTGAGGTTGGCATAAAATAGTTTATAAACGATTTTTGCCTTTGCAATAACTTCTTTTGCTTCGGCAGAAATTTCGTTTTTTGAAAGCCAATCAGCAACAAAACGGTTTTGGTCTTTTACAATTTGAAGTTTAAAATCAGGATCTTTTATATCCCAAGTTTTGATTTCATCAAGTTTGAAAGGATAAAAATTATTTTTTATTTGATAGGTATTTCCTAGATATTTAACGTTTTTCAAAGCCGTTGTTTCATTAGACGAAGCAAACAAACTCCAAACAACACAGTCGTTTATAAATGTTTTGCTTGGTTTCGTGTGCGGAATAAGGAATTGGTCTCGGTCGTTGAGCCAAGTTGGTTTTGGAATTTTTCTAACCGCATGCAGCGTTAATGCTTTTTCAAAATTATCTTTATTTACGGTAAAAGCACCCGCACTTGCATTTGGCGATGATAAAATTACAACGCTGTTTGCACTCTGAAAATCGTTGCCTCTGCTTGCAATAGAAGCCAAAAAATCGGGACGCGCTCGATGCCTTGTATCAACAAGGTTTTCTTTTACAGTAATGCCATTGCTTAATGCAGGAAGAATATAATGACTCGTGTTTTTGGGACGCAAAAACCAATCATTGATAACATCCTTTTTTCCAATAAGTTGTAAATGTTTAATGCCAATATTTTCTGCGTCATCATTTGAGACATCTATTTCAAGGGTTTTACTCTCTCTTTGTTTTGATAGATTCCAAATCAAAAAACAAATTGGATACTTTCCTGTTATTCCGTCAAATGTTGTTGATTTAAATAGGAATCCTTTTTCGTACTTGAAATTAATAAATTTATCGCGATACTCTGCACTGTCAGGAGCATTAAGGTATATCTTTGAAAACATTCCCAGATAGGTGTTTTTTGGAAATTCATTTATTATTCGAAACATAAACTGCACAAGTAATTCACGTTTTGCATGCCCTGTTTTTGCCTTATCCATCATTATTTCAATTCTGGTTTTACTTACGCCCGTTTTTGATTTTATTTTTTTAGCGTCTTGTGCAGTTGCAAATGGTGGATTTATGTAAACAACCCACGTAATATTTGGGTCTGCCAATTCAGTTCTTAATTTTTTTGGCAATTTCCAACTCGGCTCGAAGGGCAATTTTTCTTTTGCAAAAAGAAATTCTACATCATCGTTCAAATAGTCGTATTGAAAACATGTAGCGCTTGGAAAAACTTTTTTCAGATGGTCGGCTTCTCCTGCATGAAGGGTCGACATATACAAATATTTGTATGCTTCGGCGGGTAAATGATATTCGAGGTTTCCTGTTCCTGCAGCCATATCCCAAATTCTGTATTTGCCTGATTTATACCAATTTTTGCCCAAAACGTCAGTTAAATAGTGGATTGCTTTTTTAGCAAATTGGAGCGGAGTATAAAATTCACCTTCAAAACGTCTTTGACTTTCGTCTGTTAATCGGTCAAGTTTTGCGTGAATACCGTTTATTGTTTCAGCATTTTTAACATAATCGTATATATTCCAAAAATAATCGTAATCTTTCATCAGAACTTTTTGAGTTCTTGAGTTCCTGTCTTCAAACGTGAAAACTACGCGACTATTATCGCGGTCTATAATTACTTTCTCCCGTTGAATGTTCGAAAGGAAGTAAAACGATGGTTTATAACCGTTTATAATGTAATGTCCGATAATGCTTTTCCAATGGTCGAAAACGGCTTCAAAATTTTCTTCGTTGATAATTTTTTTGTCGCCAAAATCGAGCATCGCTTGCGGATGTAAAGCGTTTTCAAGGTTTTTCTTGAATGCCTCGTGTTCCATTTTTTTTGTAACGGCATATATATGTATCTTGCTGGTTTCAGGCTCTTTAACTAAGTGGTCGACCAGTTTTGGGTCGGGCTTGCTTGCGGGTCTATCCCAATCGTAACTATCGTTTGAGTAATAGTTGTTCCATTTGCGGATTTCTGTTAAAGCAGCACCATCTTTATCTGCAAGGCAAATGAAAAACGGAACAGGTTTTTCTACTTCGACGTATATCAAACGTCTGATATAATACAGTGCCTGCGCCAAAACGGTTGCAAGTGCTTTTAAATTTTGCAGATTCCTTTCCATCTTAAATTCAAACAACACCTGCGGAGTGTAGAGGTCGTGATGATGCGAGGTGTCGTATTTTATCCCAAAATAATAGGCATAAGTTGCCTTAACAACTTCTTCAGTTGTTGCCAATTCTAATCTATTTATAAATTCTTGAAAGGTCATGTGTAGTTATCAGTTTTCAGTTATCAGTTATCAGTTTTCAGTTATCAGTTTTCAGTGAATGAGTGAATGAGTGAATGAGTAAATGAGTGAATGAGTGAATGAGTGAATGAGTAAATGAGTGAATGAGTAAATGAGTGAATGAGTAAATGAGTGAATGAGTAAATGAGTGAATGAGTAAATGAGTGAATGAGTAAACGAGTGAATG
>Ga0099364_10006206_pt1 | contig 17468 bp, 16 predicted proteins | sample TergutTh196P3_FD_73070 | JGI IMG/M metagenome (GOLD analysis project Ga0099364, IMG submission 73070) | Microcerotermes parvus P3 segment gut microbial communities from Pointe-Noire, Republic of the Congo - Th196 P3 | ecosystem: Host-associated > Arthropoda: Insects > Digestive system > Gut ...
ACTTGTTCAGCGTTGATATGATATCTTTTCGGCATTTCATCACCCTGTTTTATTATACCACATCGTCACTTATTACGGTAGCTGTTTTGTTTGGGATTGGTATAATTAATCTTCTTTGTCTTTTCTACCAAGACCCTTGAAGATTCCTGCTATGGTAAGCAATGCACCAATCAAGCCGGCAGCGCTTGAGCCTGCTGCTGAGCCGCCGGTCTGCGGAAGACCGGTCAACGGAACTTGATTGTCATCAATCTCGAATAAGTCGCCGCCGTCACTCAGCGGAGCCGCGTTGTCATCTATGGTTACAAGGCCGTCACTCAGCGGAACCGCATTGTCACCGATGATTACTAAGCCATCGCTACCACTGAGCGGGGTGCTGCCGCTACCAATCGAAGTAGTGCCGGAACCACTGGAGCCGCCGGAGCTACCAGAGCCAGAGCCGCCAGTGCCGCCTTCGCCAGTCTCACCGATTTCACCGGTCTCGCCGGTTTCACCAGTCTCGCCGGTTTCGCCAGTTTCACCGGTCTCGCCGGTTTCGCCAGTCTCGCCAGTTTCACCGGTCTCGCCGGTGCCAGGAGGGTCTGTCGGATTATCCGGGTTTTCGGGCTGCTCGTCGGGTCCATCAGTAATCATAGGGTCCGGCCTAGTGGGCATACTCGCCGGAGGAGGGCCGGGCTTTACGGGTTTCTCGGGCTTCTCGGGCGCTTCGGGTTTTTCAGGTGCTTCGGGTTTATCTTCATCATATTCTTGAGGAGGTTGAGGCTCCGGAGGGCCCGGTTTTGCTGGAGGTACAGGCTCGGGCGCTGTGGGCGCTGTAGGCGCCGTAGGCGCTATGGGTTCTGTTCCTGTGAATTCACCGGGGTCATTTGTGGGCGATGTGGGCTTGTTTTCCGGGTAAACGGGTACCGGGAATGGCTGGAAGAAATCCCCTTTCAATCCCGCGTTTATATGCGTGGCTTTTACATCAAGGTTAAATGTCAACTGCCCATTAGGCAAACCATTAATCTTCTCTATATCTGCTGCCGTGATTTGTACATATACCAAACTAACACTGTTGCCATGTGAAACATGGAAAGTATATGTTCCGGGTTCTGCATCTTTTGTAAAAGTAATTCTGGCGTTACTGCCTTGACCGTTACCATCTATAATTACACCGTAATCAATGGTAGCTGTACCGCTGCCTTGCATACCGCCTTGATCCGCAACATTTGTAGATGCTCCGTGCTCATAATTTAGTGTCACGCCGTTAGTGGTTGACGTCTTTGACTGTGCGTTGCCTCTAATACTATCATCAATTGTAACTGAGTTGGCAACTGATTTTCTTCTATCCGCTTCCGCCGCGTCATACGCGGCTTTCTTCTCTTCCTCGGTAGCCTCTTCAAAGGTTACACCCGGGAGGAGAAATTCCTGAATATAATTTTTGTATTTTTCTTCGTCCGCGTAATACCGCTCTAAAGCCGCGTCATATGCCGCTTTGTCTAATTTATACTGCTCAAGGGCTTCTTCATATTCCGCTTTGTCTATCTCATACTGCTCAAGGGCTTCTTCATATTCCGCTTTGTCTTCGTTATATTCATTTAACGCCGCTTGATACGCTTCTTCAGCAGCTATCCATTTTTCATGGGCGTCATTAAAAGCTTTTTTATCAATTTCATATTGCGCTTCGTCGGCAAGCCTTCGTTCTTCATCGGCCTCCCATTCCGCAAAATCCTTCTTGTACTGCGCTTGGTCATCTTTATAGCGTTGTTCCTCTGCCGCTTCCCATGCCGCTTTGTCTGCTTCCCACTGTCTAAGGGCTTCTTCATAGTCCTCGTAGGCTATTATATATTGGGGCATGTCGATATTGTCATACTTGTCTAATGCGTCCAGATAATCGTCGTACGTTTTCTGTTCCTCTTGGTACTGCCTTACAGCTTCATTGTAATCGTCAAGCTCTTTTTGGCGCTCTTCCGGGCCTTTATCAAGCCAAGCCGCCAATTCGTCTAAGTACTTCTCAAATTTTTCCGTCACGTTTACCAAAATCGGTTTGCCGTCTTCGTCAAAGCACGGGTTTCCTTCCTCGTCTACGTCATGGGCAAACAATTTCTTGCCTTCATTGATAGCGTCTATAAAACCGAACAAATCGTTTAAATCGCCTATTTTATCCAACTCTTCGGGGTTAAGCGTACCGAGCTTCTCTTCATCCTTCAGCCAATTCGTCACCGTCTCTTGGGAGGTAGACCCGTCATTTTCGAGAGACTCGCTTGTTTCTGCAAAGCCACTGATTACTTCGGTTGCGGCTTCCGAGATAACGATTTCTTCAAGCGCAAAAGCCGCAATGGGAACCGCCTGCGGCGCGACAGGCGCCTGCGATACGGCAGCATCGGCATTGTTGTTCACATTGCCCGCAGCCCCTTCGCCTGCGTTACCGTCACCGGAGTCGCCGGGATTGTCATTTACGTTGTCATTGCCGCCGGTGTTTTCTTCTGCACCGTCAGCTATGGCACTATCAACAGGCATCGCTTGTGCGTCTGCCTGCACATCGGCATCCACGCCGCCGTCACCGGCGTCATTGTTTTCATCGGCGCTGCTGTCGGCAGAGCCGTCACTTACGCTTTCACTCGAAGCGGAGCTATCACCGGAACTGCCCTCGCTTGAAGTGGAACTGTCACTGCCGCTCGAATCGGTGCTATCGCTCGAACCCGAACTGTCGGAACTGTCACTGCTGCTCGAACCGGAGCTATCGCTCGAACCCGAACTGCTGGAACCGGTGCTGTCGCTGGAGCCGCCACCGCCTTCTCCTTCTGACGCAAATGCCGTCAGGACAGTCAAATTTGACTGGCTTAAAACGACCGCAGCTACAAGAAACGCGGCCAATATTTTTTTCTTTAACATTACGGTATCCCCCTCTTGCGTTATATATCCATATACTTAAATTAACTTATACTACGGCATGCTCTTACTATATATGTATTCGGTTACATTGAGGTTACCTTCTGCCTCAATCAAGTGCATTTTTGATATTTTTCTATATTTTATATTTTACGCACAAAATATAAAATATAATACAGGTTTATTTTGTTGAACACGCCATAATAATTAAGGGGGAATTTGTGGTTTTTAGAATATTCTTTTGTTACATCGCATTCATTTTTTATTCATATCCACAGCTTAACATCAATTTTTAGCCCCCCCACCGGATTAGCATTTCACGCATCCACGCGTGTACATCCATCGAATAAACGGCTTGCAGATTTTCGCGGCTTAGTACCGTTTCAGCGTCGCCCGCCGAGACAATCCGGCCCTTGCAAAGCAGCATGATATCGGTGCCGTAAGCAGCCGCAAGGCTTAAATCGTGCACCACCGATATCACCGCCCGGCCCGGCTGCTTCACCCACCGCCCGATCTGCTCAAATGTCTGCTTTTGGTAGGCAAGGTCCAGATGGTTTGCCGGCTCGTCAAGAATCAGCAGCCTCGGGTCTTGCGCGAGCACCTGCGCCAAAAACGCCCGCTGCAATTCCCCGCCGGACAACGTGAGCGCCGACTGGTTTTCAAAAGGCAGCATACCGGTCAGCTCAAGCGCTTTTCGCACACTCCCGGCGTCCCCGGCGCCGGAAGATTTAAAGATTCCGGGGGCGTGGGAATAACGTCCCAACCGGACAATCTCACCTACGGTAAAAGGATAGGCCGCCGCGTTGGTCTGGCTGAGCACGCCGACTTTCCGCGCCAGAGCGGCCGGCTTCATCCGGCGGACATCCCGGCCCTCGTACAGGATATCGCCGGTATAAGGCGCGCCCCCCGTAATGGCGTTGACGATGGTGCTTTTGCCGGAGCCGTTCGGCCCCACCACAACAAGCCACCTGTTTTCATTCAAGGAAAATCCGATATTATCGACAATCACCAGATCTCCGTACCGCACGGTCAGGTTCTTCACTTCAAGCATGGCTATCTCGCCCTCCTTGAAGTGTAAAAAATATACACAAAGACAATTGAGCCGATAAACGACGTCACTACACCAATAGGCAGCTCCAAAGGCCGCAGCAGCGTGCGCCCGGCAAGGTCGGCGAGCAACAGGAAGACAGCCCCCCCGAACATCGAGGCCGGAAGCAAACGCCTATGCCCGGGCCCCGACACCATGCGGGTCATATGCGGTATCACAAGCCCCACAAACCCAATCATCCCGCCGATGGACACGCACACGCCAATCAGCGCGGATACCGTAACCATCACCGCCAGCTTGACTTTTTTCACATCAACCCCGATATGCCGCGCGTTGTCCTCGCCGATGGCGAAGGCATCCAGCTCGCGGGCATAGCGGATGAGCACCGTGCCGAAAAGCACAAGGGCGGCCAGCAGTATTAGGGCATTGCGATAACTGCTCTGCGCGAGCGAGCCCATCGTCCAGAAGGTAATCGGGCGCAGCTTTTCGCCTGAAAACGTGATGATAAAGCTCATGACGCTGCTTGCAAACATGGAAAAGATAACGCCGATCAGTATGATGGTGTTGGTCGCCAGCGTGTAGTCCATCTTATAGGCGAGCGACAAAATGACGACCAGCGACAAAAAGGCAAACAGTATCGCCATCATCACCGTTCCGGCAAGCGGTACGCCGGGTATGGCGATACCAAACGCGATGGAGATGACCGCGCCAAGCGCCGCGCCCGCCGAAACCCCAAGCGTGGAGCCGTCCGCCAAAGGGTTGCGCAAAAGCCCCTGCATAGACGCGCCGCACAACGACAGGGCCGCGCCCACAAGCGCCACGCACAGCACGCGCGGTAGCCGCACCGACAGGATAATCGGGCCCGCGATGCCGCCGGAAACGGGATGTCCCATGAAACCGGACGCGATCGCCTTCACCGTATCCGTAAGCGGGATGTTGACATTGCCGACGCAGACGCACAGCAGCATGACCGCAAGAGTGGCAAGGCTTAAAGCCGTGTATTGCAACGTCTTCATGCTAACCTCTTGTGAACGCGTAGAGCGTTTCAGCCGCGTTTACAAGGCGGGGGCCGGGGCGGGCAATCTCGTCGTTGTCCATGCTGAACACCGCGCCGTTTTGGATTGCCGTGATGTTTTCCCATCCCGCACGGCTTAGAATCTCCTCCACAGGCCCCGGGCCTTCGCCGAAGTACATCGCCACGGTGACGATGTAGTCCGGGTCACGCTGGATAACCTGTTCCGCCGAAATCTCGCCCCACTCGTCCACATCGGCAAAGGTGTTGACGAGGCCCAGCATGGTGGCAATTTCGTCCATAAAGGTTCCGCGCCCGGCTGTCCAAAGGCCGTATTCCAGCGGCGAAATTTCAAAATATATTGTTTTATCGCCGGCGCCGGCGGATTTTTCTTCAATCTCGGCAAAGGACTGCTTCATGCCGTCAATCAGCGCTTTTGCCTCCGCGTCTTTGCCCGCAATCGCGCCAATCAGCCCGATGGCGTCATACATGCCCTCGATGTCGTGCGTGTCGCTGGCGGCAACCTTGACCCCCGCGCCCTCCAGCGCGCGCGCCTGCTCGCTGCCTTCAACAGCCGTCGACATTAAAACGATATCCGGCTGGAGCGCCATGACCTGCTCGACGTTCAGATTCAAGCCCGATTCCACAACCGGGATATCCAGCACTTCCCCGGGGTAATCGCAATATATGCCGCGCCCGACAATCGTGTTTCCAGCGCCGATGGCATAGAGGATTTCAACATCCGAGGACGTGACCGCGACAATACGGGCCGCTGGCTGTTCCAACACGATTTCGCGCCCCGCCATATCGGTCACGGTAACGGCTCCCGCGCCTGTGGATGCGGGAGCCTGCGCGCCGCAGGCGGACAGCAGAATCGACAACGCTAACACAAAAGAAACCATCATGCTTTTTTTCATAATAAAAACCCCCTAACAATATTTAAACAACAAAAAGCGTGCGGAAGCAGTTGCTTCCGCACGCCAAAACAAACGAAACACCTGCATCTTTTGAGACCGAAAAGCTGCACGAAAACCGTGTCCATAAGCAGGAAACGCAGGGCGGCGGGGAAATTGCCCGCCAATACGGCGTTTTGGGCTATGAACACAGCTTCTTATCATGCGGATGTATTCTGACTTAAACATCAACACGGTTTTTCGCCTTCCCGAATTTTCATTCAGTGGCTGAGCCGTCCCTGACAGCTCATGAAAACCGCTCCGTTATTACAGCAGCGTTCCTGTGCGGGATTTTCACCCGGCTTCCTGTGCGGTACGATGCACAAAATCCGCAGGATAAATCATATTTAATTTTTAAGAATAATAACACAATTGCCTTTGTGTGTCAAGTCCTATTGATTCGCCGCTTTTCTCAGCTCATCCATCGTCCGGCTGACAATCCCAAGCCCTTCACGGGGGTCGTCAACATCCATTACCGACTTTTCGATGGGGCAGATACCGTTGCCGCCGCGATTGCAAATGACGTCTACGCAGCGCCCGTATTCAACGGCGATGCCGTGCTTTTCCAGATACTCGCGGCCCGAAGCGCTCATTATCATGCCATACGCGCGCTTTACCCCGCCCAGCACCAGTACCATCGCCGCCGCCTTTCCGATAATCTTATCCACAATAAAGGCGCCCTTCAGCACACCGGGGTCGTCTGCAAATATGTTTAGCAAGGGGGAAACGCCGCGCCCGTCCACGGAACGGACAATCGCGCTATCCTTCATGATGACACAGGAGGCGCTCCCGTCCGCGATAAGCTTCAACGCTTCCGCCGTCAAGGCATCCGGCTTTTGGGTTCCCGCCGGATTCGGGGCCCCCTCTAAAAGATTGCCCGCGTATTTCTTTATGACGGCTGCGATTGCCGGTATCAGGGTTAATTGAATCAAGAGCCCGGGAAGCCCCGCCGCAACCGCCGCCGGAACCGATAACGCCCGAAGCTCGCCGCTTCCGATAAACAGCAATATGTAGAACATTATGCCGTATACCGCCTGTCCTGTAAGCATACCGCTAATCAGGGAGATGTAAAGATGCAGCTTAAGCTTGCGGTAAAACAGCCCGCTCACAAGCCCCATAGCAAATAATTGAACTGCCATAATCGGCAGCATGGGGTATGCGGACGGCATTCCGGTCAATACGCTTGACAATACCGGGACGATGATTCCGCAGATTGCCCCATACTTCGGCCCGCACAACAGCCCGCACAACAAAATCGGTATGTGCATCGGCAGCAGGATTGTGCCGGGCACGCCAAAGGCATGCGATGTAAAATAGGGCAGGATCAATCCGATTGCCGCGAACAATCCCGCCGTAACCATACGATAAGCTTCATTCCTTTTAAACATGGTACCGCCCCTTTGCAGAAGTTTTGTTTGTCAGGTTTTATTATATCAAAAAGAAGGAAGGATAGCAATATTGCTATCCTTCCTTCTTTTATCCTTTCTTCTTTACCGGACGGATGCGCTTTTCAAACTGCTCGGGGTCCATGTAGAAATATGAAATCCTGCCGGGGGATTCGTCAATCAGGTATTCCGTGCCTGAATAATCGAACGCTGCCATCGCCTGCCCGAGCTTTTCGCCGACGAACCCGCATTCCTGCTCGAAATCAAACGGGCCATGCTCAAAGACGATGTACTCCGCTTCGGGCACGTCGATCATAAGCATCTGCTCCGGCAGCGCGCCGGTGTAATCGGCGGCAAGGCGCACGCCGTAACACTCCGCGCGCTTATCTTCAGCTTCAAAAATGTGCGCCATGATTTGCCCGCTGTACTTGCCAATTACGTTGTCCATGCCGTCCAGCTTGCCCTTGATGCTGTCAAGCAGCCCGCAGACGGTGTCGCAGTCCTGCCCGGGGATTTCGCCCTGCTTTTCCCAAAAATCCCAGTAGCCGTCGCTTTCGTAGTTTTTGATGTGCAAAAACTTGTGTGCCGGGATCGTGACAAAATAAACCTTGATTTCTTTCGCGGATGGGGTCATGTTAATCGCTCCTGTTCCTACAATGTAACGGTCTAAGATGTTGATTTTTGTACGAAGCACAACCGGCACCGGGCGCTTGCGGTATTCGTTCGGCGTGACGCCGTATGTCGTTTTGAACGAGCGCGTAAACGCTTCGTGGGATGAAAAACCGTAATCCACGGCGATATCGAGGAAGCCCCGCCGCGTATCCCGCACGTCAATCAGCGCGAACGCCAGCCGCCTGAGCCGCAGGTAATCCCGAAACTGCATACCGGATATTTCTTTGAATTTCCGTGTTGTGTGAAATTCGGAATATCCGAGCTTGCGCGATAAGAAACGCAGCGTCAGGGATTCGTCGTCGCGGTGCTGGATGCACTCGTCGATTTCATCCACAATCGTTTGGATTTGTCTGTGCCATTCGTACATTTTTTTCACCTCCCGCCGTCCTGATATTATATTACCGAAATGAAATGGGGCGGTTTTGATTTTACTTGCTATCTATTGCTGTGTAAAATTATACTCTTTTATTTATAATAAATCATCTTGTATTTATTTATATTTAGTGATATCATAGGTGAGATACTGCAAAATGCATTTTTATGGCGTTTTTTGCGCTGAGATAAGGATGGCTGATATCGTGTTGGAACCTTCGCAAAACGTGAAACTGAAAACGAAATCCGCGAATTTATATTACGGCGGTTACCATGCTTTAAGGGATGTCACGTTTGATATTCCACAGCGCGCCATAACGGCTATTATCGGGCCTTCCGGCTGTGGAAAATCCTCCCTTTTGCGCATGTTCAACCGCATGAACGATTTGATACCCGGCGCCCGGACAGAGGGCGATATCCTGTTAAACGGCGAATCAATCTACCACAAAGGCACGGACGTCGTCTCGCTTCGGAAAAAAGTCGGCATGGTGTTCCAAAAGCCGAACGTGTTCCCGATGAGCATTTACGATAACATCACGATCGGCCCCAGGCGCCACGGGATAAAAGGCAGGGCCGAGCTTGACGAAATCGTGGAGAAAAGCCTCTCGCAGGTCGCGATGTGGAACGAAGTCAGGGACGAGCTTAGAAAACCCGGCCTGGAGCTTTCCGCGGGGGCGCAGCAGCGCCTGTGCATCGCCCGCGCCCTTGCCGTGGAGCCGGACGTCATCTTAATGGACGAATCATGCAGCGCGTTAGACCCGGAATCCACCATGAAAATCGAAGAGCTCATGCTGGAGCTGACGGATAAATACACCATCATCATCGTGACCCACAACATGGAGCAGGCGCGCCGCGTGTCGGACATGTCGGCGTTCATGATGATAGACGACGACAAGGTCGGGATACTGGCTGAATATTCCTCAACCGTCGAGATGTTCTCCAACCCAAAGGACAAGCGCACCGAAGACTATATTACAGGCCGGTTCGGCTAATTTGGGGTCTGTCGACATAAATGGAATGCACGGATTTTTGAGTGATTTTTGGTGCATTTCAAGGCGGAGGAGGAAGGAATACTTTGTGTATTCCGACTGACGACAACGCGGAAAGGTAGAAAAATCGCCAAAAAGACGGGCTGTTAGCTTTATGTCAACAGACCCTGGGAGCGTGGCTAATTTGCGTGTAAAAAAAATGAGGGCGGCGGCGGTCGTTTCTTTGGTGCTTTTGATGGGAATCTTTTCCGCGTGCGGCGGCAGGCCGGAGTCCACGGTCATTGTTGCGGGCTCCACCTCGGTGCAGCCGTATGCCGAGGTGCTTGCCGAGGAATACTATGCCCTGCACCCTGAAAGGGAAGTCGATGTTCAGGGTGGCGGCTCGTCCGCCGGTATCACCGCCGCTTTATCCGGCACCGCCAATATCGGCATGTCCTCCCGTGATTTGACGGTAAAGGAGCAGGAGATGTGGCATACCGTGATTGCCAAGGACGGCCTTGTCGTCATCGTCTATCCCGGCAATACCATTGATGATTTGACGATTGAGCAGGTCCGCGGCATTTATGAAGGCTCCATCACCAATTGGAATGAGCTGGGCGGCTCGCGGGACCATAAAATCCATGTCATCGCCCGCGAGGAGGGCTCCGGTACACGAAGCGCCTTTGAGAGCATGGTAATGGGCGGCGTCTTTATTACCCCGAAGGCCATCGTCCAGGATTCGAACGGCTCCGTCCGGCAGCTGGTCGGCAACGACCCGCATTCCATCGGCTTTATTTCACTGGGCCTTGTTGACGAAACGGTAAAACCGCTGCGGCTGGACGGCATCGCGGCGACATGGGAAACCATCATGAACGGCAGCTATACGCTGTACAGGCCGTTTGTGTTTGTTTCAAACGGCGAGCCGGCAGGCCCTGCAAAGCAGTTTGTTGATTTTACCCTCTCCCCCGAGGGCCAGCGGCTGCTCCAGAACGAGGGGCTTATTTCCGTAACGGAAGGGGCGCAGGAATGAAAGCTTTTAAGGAAAACCTGTCGGGATACATCTTTTTCGCGCTTGCCCTTTCGTCCATATCCGCGCTTGCGCTCATCACAATCTTTATTATCGTGCAGGGCGCGCCCCTGATCGCCGAGGTCGGCGTTTTCAGGTTCGTGTTCGGCATGACATGGGCGCCAAGCCAGGGGGAATTCGGAATTTTCCCCATGATTATCGGCTCTTTATCCGTCACGCTGGGGGCGGTGATTCTGGGGGTTCCCGTCGGGATTTGCTGCAGCATCTTTCTGGCGGAATTTGCTCCCGCCACCCTGCGGAACCTGTTTCGGCCCGCAATCCAGCTTCTAGCCGGCATTCCCTCGGTCGTCTACGGGTTTTGGGGACTGATTTTTATCGTGCCGTTCATACGGGACAACCTCGGCGGGCCGGGGCTTAGCATACTGGCGGGCTCGATTATCCTTGCCATCATGATTTTGCCGACGGTTATCAGCATCTCCGAGGTTTCCATCCTGGCGCTTCCCCGCCAGTACAAGGAGGGCGCCTTAGCGCTTGGGATGACGCATTGGCAAACCATTTACTACGTGGTGCTTCCGGCTGCGAAATCGGGAATCGTCGCGGCGATTATCTTAGGGATAGGCCGCGCCATCGGCGAAACGATGGCGGTCATCATGGTGCTCGGCAACGCCGTCGCCATTCCTACGTCGATTTTAGACCCGGTGCGGACACTGACGACAAACATCGGCATTGAAATGGGATACGCTTCGGGCGAGCACCGTCAGGCCCTCTTTGCCACAGGCATCGTGCTGTTTATCATCATCATGGTTCTAAATTCTCTTGCCCAATACATTACGCGAAAGAAGTAAGCGGAGTATGAAAATGAATTCACGCACCCACGAAAAAATCGCGAAAGGCCTGATTTGGTCGGCGGCCCTGTTTGTGCTGGCAGTTCTTGTGTTCATCATCATCTATATACTTGTAAGGGGCCTGCCGAGGATCAACTGGCAATTCCTCACCGAGATACCGCGTAACATGGGGCGCAGCGGCGGCGTCTCCTCCACCATTATCGGCACGCTGATGGTAACCGCGGTGGCAATCGCCATAGCGGTGCCGTTCGGCATCGGGACAGCCTTCTACCTTGCGGAATATACCCGTGAAGGCGCCGTGACCCGCATCATCCGTTTCTGCGCCGAGTCGCTGGCGGGGATACCGTCGATTGTATACGGGCTTTTCGGGTTTATCTTCTTCGTTATCTATCTGGATTTGGGCTGGTCTGTGCTTTCCGGCGGCCTGACCTTATCCGTTATGATTTTGCCTACCCTTATCCGCACATCGGAGGAGGCCATCCGTGCCGTCCCCAAAATATACCGTGAGGTCAGCTATTCCTTAAGCGCCACGAAATGGCAGACTATCATCAAGGTGGTGTTCCCGTCGGCGCTTCCGGGTATCTCGAACGGTATTATTTTAAGCGTGGGGCGCTGTATCGCCGAGACGGCGGCCGTGATCCTGACGGCAGGCTCCGCCCTGCGTATGCCCTCTTCCCTGTTTTCCCCCACCAGAACAATGGCGGTCCACTTCTACATCCTTGCAAGAGAGGGTATTTCCATGGAAAACGCATACGGCACCGCCGCCTTGTTGATTATTTTGATTTTTCTTATCAACGTCGTCGCCAATACCTTTGTCAATCGGTTTGTGGCGAAGGGCGTTAAGAGGTGAATATGCAAATTAAGATAGCCATTCAAAACGTAAGCTTTTATTACCGGGAAAAACGTGTCATCTACGACCTCAATTTAAATATCCGCGCGAATGAAGTCCTGTCGGTTCTCGGGCCCGCCAACAGCGGGATTACGACGCTTCTCCGCGCCTTGAACCGCATGTGCGACCTGTCGCCGGAAGCGCGTATGGAGGGTGAAATCCTGCTGGACGGCAAAAGCGTTTACGCCCCGGATGTGAACGTGACCGATTTACGCCGCAGGGTCGGTATGGTCTTTGACGTTCCGACGCCGCTGCCGATGTCGATTTTCGATAACATCGCGTACGGCCCGCGCCTTGGCGGCAGAAAAAGCAGAGGCGACATTTCGAACATTGTGGAGCACGCGCTTCGTATGGCGGCGCTTTGGGACGACGTCAAGGACAGGCTGGATATTCCGGCGATGTCGTTATCCGGCGGGCAGCAGCAGCGTTTATGCATGGCGCGGGTGCTTGCCATGAACCCCGAGGTTATCCTGCTGGACAGGCCGTGCTCCGGCCTTGACCCCATATCGACGGCGAAAATCGAAGAATCCCTGACACAGCTTAAAAAGGAATTTACAATCGTGCTTGCCCCGCACAACGTGCAGCAGGCGGGGCGCGTCTCCGACCGGATTGCGTTCATGCTGATGGGCAGCCTGGTAGAAGAAGGAACAAACGCGGAGGTCTTCTCAAGCCCCAAGGATCAGAGGACAAACGACTACATTACCGGCAGATTTGGATAAAAAACCGCATACTAATACTATATAATATAACAGAAGGAGGTTTGATTCATGAGAACCAGGTTTGAAGAACAATTGGCGGAACTTAACAATGCCCTTATCGGGATGGGCGCGCTTGTTGAAAAGACAATCGCGGACGCAAACACGGCATTGATTGAACAGGACGTCGAGCTTGCAAAAAAAATCGTAGCCTTTGACGATGAAATCGACCACAAAGAGCAGGAAGTCGAAAGCCTTTGCCTCAAAATCATATTGCAGCAGCAGCCGGTCGCCGGCGATTTGCGGCTTGTGTCGTCCGTTTTGAAAATCTCGACCGATTTGGAGCGGATTGCCGACCACGCAACGGATATTTCCGAGCTGACCATATTGCTTTCCGGCAAGCAGTATGTCAAAAAGCTGGAGCATATCCCGCAAATGGCGGAGGCGACCATGAAAATGGTGACGAAAAGCATCGATGCGTTTGTAAAAAAGGATTTAAAGCTTGCGAAAGAGGTCATCGCCTCCGACGATATCGTCGATAACCTTTTTAATACGGTAAAGGCGGAGCTGGTCGAGCTGATAAAAGGAAATATAGACAACAGCGACCAGGCGATTGACCTTATCATGATAGCGAAATATTTTGAGCGAATCGGCGACCACGCCACAAACATCGCCGAATGGGTGGTTTTTTCGCTCACGGGAATGCACAAGGACGGCAAGATTATGTGAATTTGAATAAGAACAGCGCACAACAAAGCGGCTCCGGATTTTCGGAGCCGCTTGCTATATTTGAACTATTTCCTTTGCAATGCGCCGTCGCTTACAATGATGCTCCCCGCAAGCTCAGTCGCGAATCTCAAATATCCATTTGCGTCAATGTAGTATTCGGGATTCTCAATGCGATTATATTTGTTGGATTCCTTGTCGTAGCTGTAAAAATACAGATTTTCGGCATCCATGTCGGTGAGGTCAACCTTTGCGGCTACTTTGATTTCCGTGCCGAAAGCGCCTTGCTGCTCGAAACTGATACCGCAACATTGTTTTCAAAAAACTTTTCAAAGCTTCTCTTTGTAGATTGTGCCGTTTGATTTACCGTTGAAGCGGAAACATTCAAACCGCCTGTGACTTTTGACGGGTCAATATAAAGCCTTACATCAACAGCACCGCCGTTCATGCTATCGAAACGGGCATCGACTGTTTTTCCGTCTGCGGCTTTTACCATTGCTTCAAAAACGGATTGTGAAACCTCGCCGATGTTTTGGAATGCAGCAACGACTTCATCGCCTGCAAAATGTGCGTTTAGCTGGCTTTTGATAGCTGAGACCGCATTGCCGTTTGAAAGAGGCCGGCTTGCAGTCGTACTTGGCGCTGGTGAACTGCCGCCGCCGGAACCTCCACCGCCGCCGGACGGCCTGTTGGGTCTTTGCGGGGTGTATGGAGGTCTATAATCCTCGGGCTCGTCATTATCATCGGGCTCATCCACATCCATATCAAGCTCCATAGTTGACAAATAATACTTGTTCTCACCATTGCCGATCTGGAGTCCAAATGTATCCGTACCTGACCAGGCCGCAAATACTAAACCACCGTTATTGTCCAAGAAATATACATAGTAATCGCCGGGAATATTCGAGAGATTCACAGTACCGCCGTCATTGTACCCGCTGACAGTGAAGGTTATCATGTACATGGAAGGGAATGCAGCGCCAACCCACCCATCGGCGTAGTCAAAGGTTGCAGATACAGTATTGCCGTTGACAGTAATATCGTAGGTTTCGCCAGGTGTTGCCGCAGGTGCAGGAAAACTGGAAGCAGCGAACGCCACCGGGTTTGTCCTGTCAATCGCAATCGTCACACCTGCAAAGGCGCTGATTGCCAGCAAAAATGTTAACAGCAATGATAATACCTTGTTTGTAGTTGTCTTCATTGTCCTATCTCCTCTTTCTTGTTTGCATTGGTAAATCAACGTTTTTACCAACGCTGTTTATATTGACACAAACAAAAAGGTGCAGGTATGGAAATCCATACCTGCACCCGAAAGCAAACAGATACCCTAAAAACAGCTTGCCAAAAGCATAAGCCGCGAGTATAATATTACTGGGTGTGGCTATCATAGCCATTGGCATGGAAGCCTTAATCTTCCCTGTCAGGGTCACGGTGGTGGAACACCGTGGCCTGCCTGCCTTTTTTGTTTGTAAATTCATTATAGGATATATTTTTATCAATTACAAGCTTTTTCATAAAGATTCTAATAAGATTGCTAGTCTTATCATACAAGGGGATAAAAACATGACTAAAATCAAGGCCGGGGACGGCGCTGATATTCACGTAAAATTTTTCGGGGCGAATCTCATAAAGGGCGTCGTAATCGTCTGCCACGGCTTCGGCGAGCACTCCGGCTGCTACAACGAGCTCGCGGAGCATTTGGCGCGGTCAGGCTACGCAAGCGTTGTTTTCGACCAGCGCGGGCACGGGGATTTACCCGAAGAGTTTTCCGCGAACCCGAAAAAATTTTACGGCATTATCCCCGTCTACGACAGCTTTTTGGATGATATCGGCGACATCCTCGCCTGGGTAAAACAAAAGCTGCCCGACGTTCCCGTCAGTCTGTACGGACACAGCATGGGCGGCAACATCGCGCTGAATTATCTGTTAAAGCGCGGGCAGTCCGACTTTGCCTGCGCGGTGATAGAATCCCCGTGGCTCGGCCTGTATAAAGAGGTCAGCCCCTTTACCTCCGTCATGGCAAAGGTGATTGGATACATTACGCCCAACATATCCGTCCTCAGCAGCCTGCCGCCGGAGGATATCACCAGCCACAAGCCAAAAGCAAAGGAAATCGCAGACGACCCGAACTACCACAACCGGATTTCCCTGCGCATGTTTTCGGGAATCAAAGACGCGTGTGCATATGCCGTGAAAAACGCGGCTGCATTGACCCTGCCGACATATCTTGCCATTGCGGAAAACGACAGGATCGTATGCAACGAAGCGATTCGGCAGTTTACCGATAAGTGCGAGCCGAACGTGAAAATTAAAAAATATGAATCGCATCATTCAATCCACAATGACATTCACGGCGCAAAATTCTATCAAGACTTCGTTTCGTTTCTGAATGCATATGAAAAAACATAAACGATAATTTACGTGCAATTCACACCATTACGAAGTAATGCTGCCCTGGGGATTAACCTCAGGGCAGCAGCTATTCACCATCATTCCACAACGTTCTTAAGCGCCTCAGCCATGTCGAGCTTTTCCCACGCGACGCCTAAGTCTTCGCGGCCCATATGTCCGTAAGCCGCAAGCTGGCGGTAAATCGGTTTGCGAAGTTCGAGCCGCTTGATGATTCCGCTCGGCGTCAAGTCAAAGACCTTCGCGATAGCTGTTTCAAGCGCCTCCTCGCTGACGGTGCCGGTCCCGAACGTAGTGACGTTAATAGAAACCGGCTTTGCAACGCCAATCGCGTATGCAAGCTGCACCTCGCATTTTTTCGCAAAACCTGCGGCTACAATGTTTTTCGCGACATGGCGCGCGGCATACGCGGCCGAGCGGTCAACCTTCGTCGGGTCTTTGCCCGAAAACGCGCCGCCGCCGTGGCGCCCGTACCCGCCGTATGTATCGACAATGATTTTACGCCCTGTAAGCCCGCTGTCGCCCTGCGGCCCGCCGACGACAAAACGTCCCGTCGGGTTCACGAAAAATTTCGTATCCTTTAGAAGCTCCGCCGGGATGGACGGCTTAATCACCTTTTCGATTACATCCTCACGGATTTGTTCGAGCGTTACATCCGGGGCGTGCTGGTTTGACACGACTACCGTATCAACGCGCACGGGAACGTCGTCTTCGTATTCGACAGTCACCTGCGATTTGCCGTCCGGCCTTAAATAAGTAAGCGTGCCGTCTTTTCTAAGCTCGGTTAACCTCCTGCAAATTTTATGCGCAAGCGAAATCGGCAGCGGCATATACTCCGGGGTTTCGTCGCAGGCAAGCCCGAACATCATACCCTGGTCGCCCGCCCCGTTCGAGTCGCCGGAGCTGCCCGATTCTTTCAACTCAAGCGAATTGTCGACGCCAAGCGCGATATCGGACGACTGCTCGTCAATGCTGGTAACAATTGCACAGCTTTCGCTGTCAAACCCATGATTTGTATTGTTGTATCCGATATCCTTGATAACCGCCCGCGCAACCTTTGGAATATCCACATAGCATTGGGTCGAAATCTCTCCCATAATCAGCGCCATGCCGGTTGTAACGGCGCACTCGCAGGCCACGCGCGCATCCGGGTCTTGCGCCAGAATGCTGTCGAGCACGGCATCTGAAATCTGGTCGCAAATCTTATCCGGGTGCCCTTCCGTAACGGATTCCGACGTAAATAAATATTTTGCCATTTTAAAACGCTCCTTTTTATTTAATCAAGAAAAGCCCGGTAATACCAGGCTTTTTTTTATCCTCATCTCCCGGTTTCATCCGCAGGATTTAGCACCTTGCGCTAATCGCAGGTTGCCGGACATCAAAGGGCCTGTTCCCTCCGTCGCTCTTGATAAGGGGCTATTTAATTTTATAGAGGTAGTTTAGCACAAAAATTTGGCGTTGTCAATCTCGTTCTTTCGCGCCTTAGCTTTCAGGCAATTATGCGAGATCAGGCGCAGCAGGGTCTTGGAAGAGAGAAGAGCCTTAACGGTTTCGTGTAAACTACCCGCGCCTGATGTTGCATAATTTTCACTAGTACGA
>Ga0099364_10006207_pt1 | contig 17465 bp, 18 predicted proteins | sample TergutTh196P3_FD_73070 | JGI IMG/M metagenome (GOLD analysis project Ga0099364, IMG submission 73070) | Microcerotermes parvus P3 segment gut microbial communities from Pointe-Noire, Republic of the Congo - Th196 P3 | ecosystem: Host-associated > Arthropoda: Insects > Digestive system > Gut ...
AGACGCTCCAGTATAAAAGCTGACGCCCTGTAATCATGATTGCTAATCCCGAAGATTACAGGAACTAACGCGAGTATTATAATACTAAGCAGTAAATTCATGCGCAGAGTGAGCTTAATTTGCACTCTTGCGATTTCTAAATATTTTGCGCAAACTGCCGCGAACATCAATCTCACCTCTTCTCTTTTGTTCATAAATAAATATCGTAAACGCAACAAGCGCGAGCGATAAAAGCACGTAGAAAATCCGGTTGACTGCAATCTGCGTTATATTATCCCTGTAAAATTGCAGATTATCTAAAGTATTATGCCTAATCAGCAGGTTCATGCCGTAGTGTATAAGACTGCCGGTTTCACCTGAATAAGCGGCAAATCCGCCGACTGCCACGTTTACGAAGCTCCATATAAACTGGACTGCAATCGCAAGCGGCGTATCTGTTATTACCGTGATTATAAACGCAACGGCGGCTGTCGTCATAAGCGTTGGCAATATCCAAGCCATGATATATTTCACGAACGCAAATATATCAACGGGATAATTATTTTTTACGGCGAAATTTATTAACTGTGCAGATGGGAGCAGTGAGAGCAGAATAAACGGAATAAGCATCATAAAAACTAACGCGGTATATCTCGCAAGTATAAATTTTGTACTGCTAATATCACGAGAAAATATTAACTCGTTTGCTTTAGCTCTTTTGTCGCGCATCAAAAACGCCACAGGATTAAATATAGAGAGCAGAGCCGCAATTATGCCCATATAATCGCAGAAAAGCCTTGCGAAAGCTCCCGTTATCCTGTCATACTCTATAAACTCGTTATATTCGGCTAACGCTTCTTCGTAAGTCATGGGAACATAAGAGCGCAATGTAAAACGTGTTTCGCCGTAAGCCCCGCCGAGTATTTTATCAAGCCGGTTTATTTTTTCTTTAAATTCGTCGTAAGTTACTATAATAGGAATTACATCGCTGAAATCAATAGTTCCGGCAACATACACATTATTATTATTTAAATATTCGCTTCTTTTCGCAGTAACGGCGTTTAGAACATCAGTTACATCCATTCCCGTTATATCAGTTATAAGCTGTGCAATCTCCTCTTGTTTGCTTTCGTTCATTCTTACTTCTCTGCCAAAACCAAACGGATAAATCATATAATTATTCTGATTCCAGTTAAGCGCAATCGAAGAAACAGCTTGCGGCATAATCTGCTCTGGAATTTCCGCGTATTTTGTGCCGTAACTTTCTGCGCCGGGTTCAGGTTTTACAAGCGTTATATCCGCATAATCCCCAATCTGCGTAACATAAAATAAAATGATTGCGCTGATAAACACAAGATATATAATACTCGCCGCAATCGTTTTGCACTCTTTGAAAAACAACGTAACAGCCATTATTCCACGCCCTCCATTCGTTTCATGTATGCATCTTCAAGACATTTCTCTGGCCCGATAAAATCTTTCAGCGTGCCGTTATAAAATATCGCGCCGCTTTTTAATACAGCTATTTTCTCGCAGGTTTTTTCTATATCTTCGACGATATGCGTTGAAAGCAGCACGATTCTGTCGCTTGCAATCTCGCACAAAAGCGTCCTGAATCTTATGCGTTCTTCCGGGTCAAGTCCTGCCGTCGGCTCGTCAACGATTAAAACCTGCGGGTCATGCAGTAACGCTTGTGCGATACCGAGCCTGCGCTTCATGCCGCCGGACAGAGCTTTAACTTTAAGTCTGCGGCTTTCACTTAGATTAACTTTGCTTAAAAGCGCGTTGACCCGCTCTTTTCTAATCGGCTTTGCAAGCCCTGACAGCACGCCTAAATAATCCATCGCTTCATAGACGCGCATATTCGGATAGACTGAAAAATCCTGCGGCAGATAGCCTATTAATTTTCTGATTTCTTTCGGGTTTTCAGCAGGAATCCCGCAGACGCTCACGCTGCCGCCGCTTTTGTTAAGCAAAGTCGCGATTATCCGCATAAGCGTTGTTTTTCCCGCGCCGTTTCTGCCCAGCAGACCGAACATACCTTTTTCGATGTGCAGAGATACATTTTTCAACGCTTGGAAATCACCTAAATTTTTATATAAATTTTCGATTATTATTTCAGTTTTCATGTAGGTTCACCTCTCTTATTCCCTGATTTTATTTTATATTCAGCTGATATAAATTTATCTAATAAATACGCCGCTGTCAGCGATAATACCGCCGTGATATAAAATATAGTTTGATTTATTCCGGGTTTAATAATTATAAATAAAATTGACGCGCCGATTATAGACAAAGCGATTGCGATATTTGCGAACATGATTTTTTTATGCCGTATTTTTGCGGCTTTCCGCTCTGCTTGCTCGTATTCCTGCTGTGAAACTTTAGCCCACATTCCGTCTAAAAATTCCCGTTCAGTTTTCAAAAAGACCATCCCCCTCACATAATTTCTTCAGTTTTTTTCTCGCCCTGTAGATTATAATTTTAACCTGCGGGATTGATTTCCGCATTATTTCCGCAGTTTGCCCATAGCTCATTTCATCAACTGCGAAAAGATACAGGGCAGTTTTATAATCTTCCGGCAGGCTTTCAAGATGCTTAAAAATCGCGCTCATTCGCTCCGATTTTACGGCGGAATCTTCGGGTGACAAATTATCAGATATTCCTGCAATATCTTCTAAATTTATATAACGTCTTTTTTTATTCTGCCGCAGATAGTCGATACAAGCATTTCGGATAACAGTAAATAGATAAGTTTTAAACTTATTCAGCGGTTTATAATCTGTTCGGTTTATATAAACTCTGGCGAAACATTCCTGAACAATATCTTCAGCGTCGAACAAGTCCGCAGTAAAGCTGTATGCAAAACTTACCGCGCTTGCCCTGTGTTTTATAACTAACGCTTCAAACGCCGATTTATCGCCGTTTTTTGCGTTGAGCATCAATATATTATCCTCGTCATGCAAAAATTATCACCTCCGCCGTTATTTTTTCCGATACTATTTTAAACGAAAAATATAAATAAAAGTTACACGCGTATAATTTTTTTACGAGAACGGCGGCGGGATTTGATGTGACAAAAATATTTTTCGCAATCCATGCAACATAAGGCGAAATTTCCCGTCTATATAAGTGAGGCGGGATTTTTCAGTTGCGAAGGGAGGTATGCAGTATGGACGATAACGAAATCATCGAATTATTTTGGCAGCGGTCAGGGGACGCTTTGACCGAGTGCGGACATAAATACGGCGGTTATTGCAGAACTGTCGCCCGCAACATAACGGGTAACGACGGCGACGCCGATGAGTGCGTCAATGATACATGGCTTCGGGCGTGGAACGCAATCCCGCCCGCAAAACCGTCGAAACTCAAAGCGTTTTTAGCGAAAATAACGCGCAATCTCGCTCTTGACCGCTATGAAGCGGCGCACTCGGAAAAACGCGGCGGCGGTAATGTTGAGATAGCGTTGGACGAACTCGCCGACATTCCCGCGCCGGAAGCGGACGGCGGAGAAATCACGGAAGCCATTAACGAGTTTCTGCGTTTCGAGCCTGCCGAAAACGCCGTTCTTTTCGTCAAGCGTTACTGGGAACTGCACAGCATAAAAGAAATCGCCGACGAATACGGTTACAGCGAAAATAAAATAACATCGTTACTATTCCGTATGCGAAAACGGCTTAAACAAAAACTTGAAAGTGAGGGTTTAATATGAAAAACACAAAAATTCTCCGCGCCATCGGCGGCATAGACGATGACTTTATAGAACGAGCGAGTCAGAAAAATATTAAAAGGCGCAAAACTTTCGCGCCGCGGTTAAAATGGGCGTTGCCTACGGCGGCTTGTTTACTGCTTGCGATTATCGCCATGCCGTTTTTCAATAACAGCAGTGATTTTGAACTGCTGATGTCCAGCGGGGTTAAAATCAGCCATATAAAAAAACCGCCGAATATACAAGTCAGCAACTCGCTTGTATATTTAACGGAAGAAGAATTATTTGCAGAAAGTTATCACGGCTATGAAATAGTAATTTTTGAAGGCAAAGTAAAAGATGTCAGCAATATTGAAATGAACTTTAACGGTCATAAAACATATCAAGCAATCGCGGAAATCGAAATTACGGAAACTATGCGCGGTAATATTTTTGCAGGTGAAGTTATCACAATTCTTTTGCCCGCGCCTGTAAATATGAATGTTTGGGTTTCAGATACAGAGGTTTCATCGCAGATAACCAAAGGCACAACGGGGATTTTTATGCCAATCAGATATGACGAAACATCAATAATAAGTATGAACGATGCGACGCTCTTTTTATCGGAAATAGCAGGATTCGGTATGCTTGACGGCGAACGGTGGGCGTTCCTTGAAACGGCGAACAGTTTAACGTTTGCGCGTTGGGCGTATGAAAGTATAGCAGCTGCAAAAACAATGGATGAAGTAAGACAATATATCATCACGATGACAAATAATAATTAAAATATTTCAGTTATTTTTATTTCTCCGTTTTATCACATATTATTATTTTAAGGGCTAACTCCCCGTGCTTTTGTAATGCCGCACGCCGACTTTCCAAATGAGCAGCGAAAACCCTAAAAAAGCCGCGCCTGCCGGCAGCGCGAGAAACCCCGTGAATTTGGGTTCGCCCCAACCGCAGATCAGCGAAGCGGGATAGTAGCTTATCACGAGCATAGGCATAAAAAACGTGAAAACGCCCCATAAAATTCTCGGCATATATTCAACCGGGCATTTTGTCACCTGATAACTCGCGTTTGTGAATATAAATATCCAGTCAAGCCCTTTTATCGTAAAAAACGCGATTCCCGAAGTCATGATAAACACCCCGGAATAAGTCAGCAGCCCTCCGCACAGCGAAAGAATTAACACTAAAATATTGACCGGGCCAAAAGGAACCTTAAGCCTCACCAAAAGCCAGACGATGGCAATCATTCCGGTAACCGGGCGGGGTATGCGGTGCATATGAAAAATCGACGCTGAAACCTGCGTGAACAGGGAACGGGGACGCAGCAGCAAACGGTCGAAATCCCCGGAGCGCAGCATCCTCCAGGGGAACGAATCAAACCCGCGGCAAAACACTTCCGCAAGCCCGAAAGAGGTGACGGCCAAACAATAAATCAATAAAATGTCTCCCATTTGCCATTCCCCGACGCCGCCGAAACGCAGAAACATCAAAACAACGGCGATAGGGTCTGTTACGACTATAAACGCCGTCTGCACGCACATCATCCACCAGCCTTTGTATTCAAGCCCCGCCAGGATGTGCATTTTTATATATTTAAAATAAAGTGTTATTTCTTTGACCATATCAAAAATTATCCTCCCTGCACCACAATATTTCTTATTTTGTTTTTCATTATGATTTTTCCCAATACGGTAAACACAATTATCCAAACCGCTTGAAACGCCATTGAAACAAGACCGTCAGAAATACCGATTGAGCCGACATACAGCCTTGCGGGCGTGTCGATAGAAGCGGCGAAGGGCTGGAATCTTAAAAATGTCTGCATAAAATCCGGCCAGAGCTGCAGCGGCAGGTATCCCCCCGATAATACTCCCGCAAACACGAATATAATATTGATCGGACCATCACCCCACGAAATACCCATACGCACAGCGGTAAGAAACATACCGAAAGCCGCGCCGAAAAAAAACGCGCCGAAAAATGAAAGTATAAACAAAAGAAAATGAAGCGGTGATTGAGGCGGTCCGAGTCCGATAGAATTAAATCCGGCAAGCGGCAGCACCGCGCCGAAAATAATCACCAATACTCCGCGCATTCCGACTACTGTGGCTTTACCTGCCGCTGTTCTCGCATACCAATGCCAGTATAAATCAAGCGGGCGGCAAAGTTCAACACCGATGTCCCCGCTTGTGATTTTAACCATTAAATCGCCGTCAACAGCGGACATAAGCATCAGTCCGACCATCATCTGGGCGATCCATATATATGATACGCCCCGCGAAAGAGTTAATCCGCCGATACTGCCGTTTACAGCGGCGCTTTCGCCGTACTCAAAAAAAACGGTAAGTATAACAATCTCAATCAGCGCCCAAAAAATACTTATGGTCGCGCCCGAAAGCGCCGCCATTCTGTATTGCAAGCCCTCGGCTGTTCTTATTTTAAACAGCGAAACCCCCGCTTTTAACGTTCGTTTCATAAGTTCATCTCCCGGTACATCGCGGCTATCATTTCGTCTATATCCCGCTCTTGAATTGTAATGTCGACAAGCGGCAGCCGTTCGGCTATATCCGCTACGATTTTATGCGCGGGGATTTTTTCGGGGTCAAACCAAACCGTGCAGGTTGTATCGTTTATTTCGGTTTTTGCCGCTCCGCTGATTTGTATCGCCTGAGTTGGCGGCTTTAACATAACCGCGCTGATTTTTCTCAGCGGCGAGAACCTGCGTTTTAAATCAAAAAGCCCGCCGTCAAACAGCAGTTTGCCGTGCCCTATAACCATCACTCTTTCGCACAAAGCCTCGATATCGTCCATATCATGGGTGGTGAGTATCATGGTCACGCCGTTTTCTTTGTTTTCGTTTTTAAGGAACTCGCGCAGCGCGAGTTTTGATACGGCGTCCAGCCCGATGGTCGGCTCGTCTAAAAACAATATTTTAGGGCTGTGCAAAAGCGCGGCCGCAATCTCGCAGCGCATACGCTGCCCCAGCGAAAGCTGCCTTACAGGCGTTTTTAAAAGCGCGCCGATATCCATCGTTCCAACCAGTTTCTCCAGCCGTTTTTTGTATGCTGCGGCGGGAACGCTGTAAATATCTTTAAGCAGCTCAAAACTGTCATGTACAGGCACATCCCACCAAAGCTGGCTGCGCTGGCCGAAAACAACGCCGATCTGCGAAACGTGCGCTATGCGTTCTTTCCAGGGAACCCTGCCCATAATCACACATTCGCCGGATTCAGGCGTTAAAATACCGCTCATCACTTTAACAGAAGTGGATTTGCCCGCGCCGTTCGGACCGATATACCCCACAAGTTCGCCTTGGTCGATATTGAAACTTATGTTGTCAACGGCATAAATTTTTTTGGTTTTTCTCATAAATGTGCTTTTGAGTACATTGAAGCGTTCTTCCGTGCGTTCCGCGACTTTAAAAATTTTCGTTATGCCGCTCAGCATTATCTGCGCCAAAACTCTCACCTCATTATTTTTAATTTTTCAGCATAACGTTAATGATAACATATTTAAAAATTTAATGCAACGCCCAAATTCTGCCTTGTACTGCAATAATAACTGATTTTTGACGGAATTTATATATTTTTTGTATTTTTTCATAAAATCTCTTGACAAGTCAGCGTTTGACTGGTATAATATAAGTATGCTTAATGTGGAAGTATTGAGGGCTTTTTCTTGTACTGTCAAAAAACAAAAAAATATAATGAATCTGCGGGCGACTGTTTTAGAGCTGCCCGCATTGTTGCGAAAAAATTAAAAAAAATGACGGGTATCATACCGCAGGGCAAGCCCTGCACCCGTGCGCTAAAGCGCACAGCCGCCGCAAGCGGCGGGGGATTTACCCGGCTCGATTGAATAAAACAGGAGAAAAAACTTATGAAAGATATCGTAATATTCCCGAGCGGGGGAATTTGGTGTAAAGGTAATCTGCATACACACACGCACAATTCCGACGGAAAACTGACGCCTGAAGAAACAATTGCCAAATATAAAGAACTGGGGCATGATTTTATTTCGCTGACCGATCACAGAAAATATATTTATAACAAACATCTTCAGTCTGATGATTTTATTGTTATCCCCGGGATTGAGGTCGATTTGAATCCTCCCGGTAAAAATATGTGCCATCATATAGTTGGTATACGCAGCAAAATCTCAAACAAAAATTATCCCGACGGGTATCAGTTCACACAGCCCGAATACAAAGATTTACAAACGGTACAGGCGGTGATAAATGATTTAATTGATCATGACAATTATGCGTTTTACTGTCATCCCGTATGGTCACGCGCCGATATTTCCGATTTTATAGATTTAAACGGGCTTACAGGCATGGAAATATTTAATACGGGCTGTCATCTTGAAAATAACACGGGATATTCGCCGGCTCATACGGACGAAGCGCTGAGGCGCGGCAAAATGCGTTATATTTTTGCGGTTGACGACAGTCATCATAACCTCAACGACAGAGGAAAAGGCTATATAGTCGTAAAAACCGATGAAAAATCCGAAGAAGGTATAACCGACGCTGTGATAAACGGCAGATTTTATGCTTCGAGAGGTCCTGAAATATATGAGTTTGGAATAAAGAACAACGAAATATATATAAAATGCAGCGGCGTGAGAGAAATTCATTTTACGGCATATGAACCGCGCGGCCGCTCGTTTGCCGGCGAAACAGGGGAAATCAAATACGAAGCGTCATGCGCGGTAAACGAAGACTGGAATTATGTCCGGGCGGAGATAATTGACAGCAACGGTTATCAGGCATGGACTAACCCGATATATCTGCATTGAGTTGAATCGGTTCAAAAAAAACAGCCGGATTAATGAAAATTTTAACGGAGTAAATATTTATTAATGGATGATATTACAATAAAAGATGTTGCGCTTGCCGCAAAAGTGTCAATAGGAACGGCTTCAATGGCACTTAACGGAAAATCAGAAGTAAATGCCGAAACAAGAAAAAAAGTATTGGCTGCCGCAGACCGGCTCGGATACAAACCCAATAAATATGCGCGGATACTGAGTTCGGGGCGAACACATACAATAGGATTGATAATCACGGATATAACCAACCCTTTTTTCGGGCTTATCATTGATTATGTGCAGCAGGAAGCTGAAAATAAAGGATATGATTTGGTTCTGGGTATATCCGGCGGCAGCAGGGACAAGGAACGTAAAATTATCGATAAATTTATAAATCAGCGCGTGGACGGCGTTATTATGGTTCCCTCGCACAAACAGCCCGCCGATATGCAGCATTTTCTTGATTTGCGTGAAAAAAATATCCCGTTATGTTTTATAACCGCATATTATTCAGAAGTTGACGCGCCCTGTGTCATGACCGACCTTAGCGCGGGTTCATATAAACTGACGCAGTATATTCTGCGCTCTGGATGCAGAAATATTGCGTATATTGTGGTAAATCCGTCGCTTCCGCTCGCCGCGCTGCGGTTGGAAGGGTACTGCTCCGCTTTCCGTGAATTAGGAATTGATGTGAATCCCGAATGTATAATAACTGCGGAAGAAGCGTCTTTTGAATGCGGTTACGAAGCTGCAAAAAAAATACTTGACGGTAAGAATTATGACGCTATACTGACCATGAATGACATAATGGCGTTGGGCGCGCTGAAATATCTTAAAGAATCAGGATACAGAGTACCGGAAGATATATCCCTTGCGGGTTATGACGATTTGCTGTACACGGCGCTGCTCGAAACACCGCTCACCACCGTTCGCCAGCCTGTTCAGCCAATGTGTTCCCGCGCGGTTGAAATAATCTTAAAATTAATAAACGAGTCTTTGTCAATCACAGAAAAAGTATTTTTGATGCCGGAGCTGGTGATACGAGGCTCTACTGTGAATCGATAAATTATGCAGTGATATTCCATGAGTATTATATTGCAGCGATGGAGGAATTTATTTTGAAAATAGTTATACTGGACGGATATGCCGCAAATCCCGGAAGACAATGGGTATAATCGGCTTCGGGCGAATCGGGCGCACAACAGGCAGTATTGCGAAAGCAATGGGAATGAAAATAATCGCCCATGACAAACACGAAGATGACGATGGAAAAAATATCGCGGATTATACCGGCTTGGATGAGTTGTTCGCACGCTCAGACGTTATATCTTTGCATTGCCCTCTGCTCCCCGAAACTGAGGAATTGATTAACAAAGATACTATAATAAAAATGAAAGACGGGGTTATAATTATAAATAACTCACGCGGACAGCTTATTAACGAAAAGGATCTAAGCGATGCGTTAGGCAGCGGAAAAGTCGGCGCGGCGGCTGTTGACGTAGTCTCGGTTGAGCCGGTTAAGGGCAGCAATCCGCTGCTTACAGCTAAAAACTGTATCATAACGCCGCATATATCGTGGGCTTCAACGGAAAGCCGCAGACGGCTTATAGAAATTGCCGCAGAGAATTTAAAAGCGTATATTGACGGCAGTCCGGTAAATACGGTAAATGATTATTGAAATGATAAATATAGCGTAAAGGCAGGATAAAAATCATGGAATATCAGCTTTTGCGCAATCTTCCGGTTATCATAATATGAAATTTATAATACAACCAAAAAACAGCGGTATAAATATAAAAGATTTTCTGCGCCGCGAAATCAATCCGTCGCGCAGGCTTTTGACTGCGGCAAAAAATAAACCCGACGGTATTTTAGTAAACGGCGCCCGCGTGACTGTCAGGCATGTTTTAAATGCGGGCGATATTTTGGATTTTAATTACGAAGAGGTTCCCGCAGGCGGCAATATCCTGAGCAGAAACGAAGAATTGCTCGGTTTGATCGAAATAGTCTATGAAGACGATTATATTTTATGCGTTAACAAACCGCCGGCGATGCCTTCGCATCCCTCGTTCAATCATTTTGACGGAACCCTCGCCAACGCTGTAGCCGCATATTATTTCAAACAGAACATAAACATAAAATTCCGTCCCGTAAACCGGCTGGACAAAGACACGTCGGGTCTGGTTTTAATCGCGAAAGACAAACTGATTTCAGCGAAGCTGAGCGATATGATTAAGCGCGGAGAAATAAAAAAGGTTTATTCGGCGATAGTTTCGGGGGATTTGAACCGAATACAGCACAGCGGAATACTCAGCTATAACCGCCAAACCCAAACCGGCAGTATCAACGCTCCGATAAGACGCGAACAGCACAGCATAATAAAACGAATCTGCGCCGAAGACGGTGATTATTCTGTTACGGATTTTAAATTTATAAAAACAAACGGCGAGCTTAGTCTTGCCGAAGTATATCCGCTGACCGGCAGAACGCATCAAATCCGCGTGCATTTTCAAACGGCCGGCGCGCCTCTGCTGGGCGATGATTTATATTGTGACAGTCTTGACTTTGCCGCTGCGTTGAGCGAAAAATACAATATAAAAAGACAGGCACTCCACGCCGCGAGCCTTGAATTTGTGCATCCCGCGTATGCGGCTGTTATAAAAATAGAATGCGCTCCGCCGGAAGATATGGAAAAAATCATACGCGAATTTTTATAACCGGAGTAAAAAAAGGAGGAGAGCTTAAATTGTATAATAAATTTAAATTTACAAAATAACTCTTGAACATTAACGCTTCTTTATGTTATAATCTGAAATATGTATGCTCAAAACCGGTATTAAAAAAATTTTTACAGCCCACGCAATATAACGCGAAATTTCCCGTCTTTATAAGTGAAGCGGGATTTTTTCAATTACGAAAGTACGAAAGGAAGTGCGCGATATGGACGATAACGAAATTATTGAATTATTTTGGCGGAGATCGGAGGATGCTTTAATTGAGTGCGGAAATAAATACGGCGGTTATTGCAAAACTGTTGCCCGGAATATTACGGGCAGCGAGAGCGACGCCGACGAGTGCGTCAACGACACATGGCTTCGGACATGGAATGCAATCCCGCCCGCTAAACCGTCTAAACTCAAAGCGTTTTTAGCTAAAATAACGCGTAATCTTGCCCTTGACCGTTATGAAGCAGCACACTCAAAAAAACGCGGCGGCGGTAATATTGAAGCAGCGTTGGACGAACTCGCCGACATTCCTGCGCCGGAGGCTGAAACCGGAGAAATCACGAAAGCCATAAACGATTTTCTGCGTTCCGGGTCTGCCGAAAACGCCGATATTTTTATTAAGCGTTACTGGGAGCTCCAAAGCGTTAAAGAAATCGCCGCCGAATACGGGTACAGCGAAAATAAAATAACGTCGTTATTGTTCCGTATGCGGAAACGGCTTAAACAAAATCTTGAAAGTGAGGGTTTAATGTGAAAAACACAAAAATTATCCGTGCCATCGGCGGTATAGACGATGAACTTATTGAAAGAGCAGGAAAGAAAAAAGCAAATAAGCGCAAAATATTCGCGCCCTGGTTAAAATGGGCGGCGCCCGCAGCAGTGTGTTTACTGCTTGCGATTATCGCTATACCGTTTTTGGGTAGCGATGGTGATTTTGAACTGCCGCTGTCAAGCGGGGTTAAAGTCAGTCATATAAAAAATCCGCCGGCAATCCATGTCAGCCACTCACTCGTATATTTAACAGAAGAAGAATTATTTGCGGAAAGTTATCACGGCTATGAAATAGTAATTTTTGAAGGCAAAGTAAAAGATGTCAGCAATATTGAAATGAACTTTAACGGACATAAAGTTTATCAGGCAATCGCGGAAATCGAAGTTACTGAAACTTTGCGCGGTAATATTTCCGCAGGTGAAGTTACTGCAATTCTTTTGCCTGCACCTGTAAATATGAATATTTGGGTTTCCGACACGGAAATATCATCGCAGATAACCAAAGACACAACGGGGATTTTTATGCCAATCAGATATGACGAAACATCAATAATAAGTATGAACGACGCGACGCTCTTTTTATCGGAGATAACCGAATACGGTATGCTTGACGGAGAACGGTATGCTTTTCTTGAAACATCAGACGGATTAGCGTTCGCGCGGTGGGCGTATGAAAGTATAGCAGACGCAACAACAATAGATGAAGTCAGGCAGTACATCATTGAAATGGCAGGGCGAAATTAACAAATTAATTTATGCGTTATCTATTTAGTATATTCCGCCAGTAATAAACTGCAAGCTGAGTCCTGTCACGCCGGGACAGTTTTTCCAGTATAACAGAAACAGAGTTGCGCACAGTCCCCTGTGACAAGAAAAGCTTCGCCGCAATCTCGTTATTAGATAATCCTGTCGCCACTAACGACAGGATTTCATTCTTGCGTTCGGTCAACTCCGCAAAAACTACAGTTTTCACAGAATCGCCAACGCTTAACTTAACGCCTTTATCTGATATGGCGTTCGCTTAAAAAATATAATGTAAAAAACTATGATAAAATGGTTCAAAACGCTAAAATGCCGAAAAATATTTCTGTAAATATAAAACAAATTATTCTCAATAAAGTTGAGAAACAACTTTATTTTTCATGAGGTTATGGAATGTATTTTGATTTTTGCCTATTTTACCGTGATTTTTTTAAGCGAACGCCATATCTTTCTTTTAATATACTTGACAAGTAAATATTAATATTGTATTATATAATAAATTCACATTAATAACAATTATAGGGGATAAATATGAATAAAATATTAAAAACAGTTCTTGTCGGCGCGGGCGGATACGGTGAAACATATGTTCAGGCATTGCTCAACGATATAAATGTAAAAAAATACTTCGATTTCGCAACAGTTGTAGACCCATATGTACACAACTCCCGTTTTTATGCACAAATTAAAGATACCATTCCGGTTTATGAATGTCTGGAAGATTTTTTTGTGAAAAATTCTGCTGATATAACGATTATTTCTTCTCCGATTCATTTTCACTATGAGCAATGCGTAACCGCATTAGAAAATGGCTCTCACGTTATCTGTGAAAAGCCGCTTGTCCCAAATCTTGAACAGTATAATTTACTGGAAAAAAAAGTTCAAAATTCCGGCAAAATATTATCTGTCGGATTTCAATGGTGCTATTCTGAAATTATGCTTGAACTTAAAAATCGTATTATAGCGGGAGAATTTGGCAAGCCTGTATGCTTTAAAAGTTTTGTAAGTTGGCCCAGAAACTGGCAATATTACGCGAGAAAATGGGCAGGTAAAATCAAAACCGAAGATGGCAAGACAATAAACGATTCAATAGCGTCAAACGCCACATCGCATTATATTCAGAATATGCTGTTTCTTTTGGGCGGTACCATGGAAGAGTCTGCGACTTTGACAAATACTGCCGTTGAGTGTTACAAAGCTAACGATATAGAATCTTTTGACACAATCGCATTTTGCGGGGAAGCAGGCGGAGCGAAAATATTTTATGCGGCTTCTCATGCAGTAAACTATCAAGTCAACCCGGTCATGTGCTATGAATTGGAAAAAGCAAGCATATTCGTAAACGTGTTTAATCAAGATTTCCAATGTTATATCCATCGCCGCGACGGAATAATCGAAACCCCCGGAACTGCAATTTCAAACGGAGAAAAAAATAAATTAATTTTCACGGCAAAAAATATTTTGGGGGAACAGGGCTTTATTTGTACAGCAAAAACTGTAAGACCTGTTACCGCATTTATTGATGCTGTATTCAAACAAATACAGTTTGGTGACATTGCTGAAGAATTTATTGTAAAAGATAAAGAAAACCAGCGTACCTATGTCAAAAACCTGCATCTGGATTTGGCACATTGTTTCAATGTTTTAAAATTGCCGTCAGAACTATATATGCCGTGGGCAAAAACTGCGGCAACTATAAAAGACCTGTATTTATAGTCAAACAACTTGAGAAGCGTCCAGCTTGTAGGGGTCGTTGTCCCTAAGATGTTGGTTTGGATTGTAGGGGGCGCACACTGGGCGACCCGCCGACAACTTGACAGACTATAAAGAGCAATTAATTTAGTATAATTCACGATGAAATTATAAGAGTTCATGTTTTTGCAGAGTAAAAAAAATAGAATGTGGTTACGAATTATCTTCAGTTTTTTTAAAGGAGTATTTCAAATATGAAAAATTTTAGTTTGAGCGAAGCAATAAAAACAATATACACGTCAAAAGACTGGGTTATATCAGATTTTATTGTAACTGACTTCGGTGCGAAAGGCGAACCGGGGTTTGATAACAGAGAATCATTCCAAAAAGCTATTGACGCAGCATATAACGACGGCGGCGGAGTAGTATATGTTCCAGCAGGTAACTATGAGTTCCGCACAACGGTTGCTGACAAAAAGAGTGTCACTGTAAAAGATACAGGCAATCAGCAAAATCCGGAGCCATTTTATGAATGGTATGATTATCAATACGTGCTTAATATCCCGCCAAGTGTCCAGCTTCGCGGTGATTGGGCTGACCCGAAAAATCATGGCGGCAAAGTTTTAGGTACTGTTCTTGAAGTGCGCGTTGGAAAAGATTCGCCGAATCATGACGGTTATATTGAAGCTCAATGGCGCGATTCACAGGCGGGGAACGCACTCCGCGCCACTAAAACAAGCATCGCCGACAGGTTTATACAGATGAACGGCGGCACAGGAATAACCAATTTGTCAATTTGGTATCCTGAACAGGATATTAATAATATAAAACCGTATCCATGGACATTATATCAGATGAGCGGAAACAGCGCGACCATCGAAAATGTCACGCTTGTAAATTCATATAACGGCTTTTATTCTGCGCCAAGCGAATTGCACTACGTTTACAACAGTTATATCACCGCTCTGAAAACAGGGATTGAAGTACACATCTGTACTGATATAGGGCGTGTTGAAAATATAAAAATATCCCCGGAATACTGGGCAAATTCAGGGCTTGAGAATGCCCCTCTGCCTGAAGTTCTTGCGGCTTACACGAAAGCTAATGCTACAGGCTTTAAAATGCACCGTTCCGATTGGGAATATGTTTCTGATTTATATGTTTCCGGTTATAATATAGGTATTTGGGTAGGCAGAGAACCGGGATTTAAAGATGCGCCTAACGCACAATTCTACAGATTACACATGGAAAACTGTGTAACTGCACTCGAAGCCGACGACGTGAATCCCTTCGGTCTGCTTTTTTCGGATTCGAAATTTAAAGCAAGCGGTGCGGGTTCAAAGGCAGTAAATATAGGTTCACTGTTCCGAACTGCGATACAATTTAATGGAGTAGATTTTGAAGGACCAATTTTCAGCGCGGGGAGCGGCGGTATATTATCATTTGAAAGTTGTACTTTTGATTATGGCGGCGGTTATGATATAACGCTGAACTCAGGCTCTGCCCTGCTCGCCCAGTGCGATTTTGCAACGCCCGAAAGCCATGTTTATCTCGGAGCAGATGTTTTGGCATTAAAATCTATAAACTCAGGACTTGGGTGTGTTTTATCTGTAAAAAATGAGAGCAATTCAGCAACTGTCGAAATAACCGCAGATGAGCAATATAAATTTGAGCCTATTCCGCGAAATATACTTACTGATATAGACGTTCAGCCGCGGGCGGCAACAAATAAAGTGTTTCGAGCTGATTTGCCGAGGGTACAGGGCATAAATAATGACAGACCAACGGTTGATATATCTGCCGAGCTGCAAACTGCGCTTGATGCGGCAGAATCCATCGGGGGCGGAACAGTATATTTGCCGGGCGGCAGATACTTACTTGATAAACCTGTAATCATACCCACAGGCGTAGAATTAAGGGGTACATGGGATATACAACATCATACGCAAAGCGGCGGCTCTGCGATATTCACTAATCATGCTATTAAAGACGGAGAGAGTGTACCCGGCGCGCTTCCGCTTATACAGCTTCAAAAAGGCGCGGGAATCAGGGGACTTAAAATTATTCAGTTAGGTCAGAATACAGGCAATATACCGATTGATATACCTGATAGGAAAGCTTTTATTGAGTGTCCGTTTATAATACAGGGACAGGGTCAGGACATATATATTATAAATGTAACATTGCCGAACGCAGACAAAGGCATTGACCTTGCGTCTTATGATACAAGCAAGCATTACGTTGAGTATTTTGCCGGTTCGCTGGCGAGGGCTGGCATTTGGGTTGGCGGTGGCACAGACAGCGGATTTATAAGAAACGTGCAATTTAATCCGCATTACGGTTCAAGATTACCAGAGGGAACTCAGGGTTATCCTCGTACAAATCTTGGCAATTTTCAGCGCGAAAATTATAGTGCCCTTAAATTCGGTGACGTTAAAAATCAAACGGTTTTCTTTAATTTTGTGTTTGGCTCTAAAAACGGCATACACTTCTTGAGAGATGAAACAACAGGCAAAAATCCGAAAGAATTGACTGTAATAGGTCACGGTACAGATGGAAGCACATTCGGTTTGTTTGTAGAAAACGCCGATGCAGATACAAAAATAATATTAATTAATTCAGAATTAGTAACGCTTTATGCCGAGTATAAAGCCTATGTATTGATGGGAGATTTTGTTAATCCCGATAGAGTTCACAAAGACGCGCTGCTTATGCTTTACAACAGCGCATTTTGGGGCAATGTCGACAACGCAGTCGTAGTGAACAGCGGTAACGTAAGGTTACAGCAGGCAAATATAGTAAACGCAGGCAATCCGGGTATTAAGATAATGGGAGGCAAAGCCAATATTTATAATACGTATTTCCAGCAGGGCAACCGCGACTATGTTTATATCAGTGCGACCGCGAAAAGTGCAGAACTCACTAATAATTTCTATGCCGACAAAACGCGCTGTCACTGAGAAATTCCGGATAACATCTATGGTTCGGATTTGCTCGCTTTGCTTTAGCGTCTGAGGTCGGACATG
>Ga0099364_10006208_pt1 | contig 17464 bp, 11 predicted proteins | sample TergutTh196P3_FD_73070 | JGI IMG/M metagenome (GOLD analysis project Ga0099364, IMG submission 73070) | Microcerotermes parvus P3 segment gut microbial communities from Pointe-Noire, Republic of the Congo - Th196 P3 | ecosystem: Host-associated > Arthropoda: Insects > Digestive system > Gut ...
CAGCACGTAGAACGGATATACCCTTCTGAATAAGTTGTTTGTCGTCCTTACCCTGTATGCTATGTTAATGTCCAGCCTACCGCGGTTTAATCGCTCTGCCCTGACCTCAACGTCCATGATGCGCGGTTCGCACTCCTCAAGCGACATGCGAACACTTTCCTCCAGCCCAGTGAGAATCTCCGCGCTTAAGTCGGAAAACAGTGCATTTTCAGCCAAGGCTCCGAATTCAGGACGCATTACGCGTTCGCCACGGAATGTTTTCAGAATCATCAGAAGGCTTTCATGTATATTATCCTCGTAGCTGCTCATTACAAAACGGCCCGTCTGCGCGTTGACACGCAGAGGAAACGAAAGTCCGGCGCCCATAAAACTTTTTGAATTAATATCTTTTACCGCCATATGGCACTCCTAACGCGGGGCTTCGTTAATTTATATTCACCGGCGTACCTTTTATCTTTGACGCGCCGCTGCTTTCAAGGTTGAGGGCCGCGCCCTTAACGGTCCCCGTCCCCGTCGCTTCAATCGTTACCGTCGCCGATTTCACCGTTATGGAGGGCTTACATTCGAGCTTGGCTCCCGAACTGTCTATGGTGAGTTTGTTGCCCTGCACATCAAGCTCAAACTTGTCGCATTTGATGCTTATCGCGCTGTTTTCCGTGTCGATGGTTATGCCCGTCTTGCCGGATACATCCTTAAGCTCGATCTTTTTTCCGCCATCGTCAAGGCTCAGCATGCTGCCCGCCTTGGTCTTGATCTCAACAAGTTCCTTATTTTCCTCGTCGGAAAGTGTTATGGAGTTGCCTTGCGGCGTGGTAATAAGATAAGTAACGTTCTTTTCATTTTCACCGGTAAGCTGCACGGGCGGTTCGCATGCTATATCCTTGTTTTTCCACCACAAACTGCCTATTACAAATGGTGAGTGGATATCACCATCCTCAAATGCGAGCAGTACGACGTTACCCACATGCGGATGGAAGAATATTCCGTTTTTATTGCCTCCGAAAGGTGTGGCGACATATGCCCATTCCGTTTTCGCAACGTCCTTGTCGCCGGTGATGACTTCGCATTTGACCCGACCAAGGTTATCCGGGTCTTTTATATCACACACTTTCGCCAGAGTGACCCCTACGCGGACTCTCTCCGGAGACGATTTGCCGAGAGTGCCGCCAAATGGCATATCTTCGAACATTTCTAATCACCTCATATTTTGGGCCTGTGGCAGGTAAAACTTGTAATAAAGCCGCCTCCATCGAACTGGTGCGCTGCCTGTCCGATGAAATATATGCCGTTTAACTTTTTCCCCAGCCCCGTGAGTTCGACAGATTTCCCGACGGTGATGTCCGGAATCCCGATAACCTGACCGCGGCCCTTTACGTAGTTGATCGCAGATTTCATAAATATATTCTTCGCGACGGCTAATGCCTGTTTCTCAGTGTCTACAAGGGTCTCCGTCTTTTCATGGGCTTTCCTTTTGGCTATATCGCCCTTGTCGTCGGGCAGGCTGCCCTTGCCTTTGATATCGTCTCCCTCGTATTTGGTGTGACCCGTTTCACTGCTCTTGTCGCGGAAAGCGATTTCCACAGAGCCAATCTGTCCCGAAACATCAATATCAACAGAAAGGCTCATAAGGCCTGCGCCCCATCCAAGTGCGAAATCAGCGTCGGAGCCGGATTTTTCGCAAAACTCGTTGAACACGTTTTTGACAAAATAGACCGTGTCACCGCTTGTATAAAATGATGAGTTTGTCAGTGAAGCGATCTGCATCAGAAAGTGGTAATCGTCAATATTGTCTTGAACCCACGAACGCTCCGGCAGTTCCTTGGGTTCTGCAAATGATATTGACACATTACCGTATTTTTCACAGGGTTTTAAGAGTTCTTTCACTACGTTATCCACTGTGCTTTTTTCTGTGAAGGATTTCCACGCGGTGTTGTAGAAAAGCGTTATTTTCGCGTCGTAACACGTCACGCCGACGGTAATTCCGGATGGGGAAAAGTTGGTGCTGACCGAGCCTATCGCGCCCACAAACACGGTTGCCGGGACTCCATAACCCAGCTTTATAGCAATCTTTGAGCCGATCTCAAATGCCCCATAATAATCCTTCTCAAAATCCGAATTTTCATAGTTAAACGAGCTCAGAAATGTTATCTGCGCACTGCTCGAAGCCTCAATCGACTGATTTACACTGATCGACAATACCGGATATTCCGACGCATTAAGCGGCTTGAGCGAGCTTTCCGAATTTTTCGGTGAGCCGATCAGTATCTCATACTGCGGCACATGGAAATCATTATATTTTTTTGCAAAATCCTTAAACGTAAGCAAGATTGAAATCTCCTAAATTGGCGGAATTACTATACTGGAGCCGCTGCGCAGACGTCGGGGGTTATCGATGCCGTTTGCGTCCGCGATATAGCGCCAGTCCGCGCACGAGCCGTATTCTTCATGAGCGAATGAGTAAAGCCTGTCCTTTTCCGTCATGATCCTGTGCTTTGTGCGGTCGGGCGAATTTCTGACAGCGCTGTCCGGCATATTCGAACGCAGCGTAATCGCCAGAACCGCCCTTACGGGAGTCCCGATACTGTTGAACATTGTGTATTTCTCTGAAACAGAGGTCATAAATCCATTAAATAGGATCTTTCCCCATTTGAAACTTACGACCGGCGGCGCGTGAAGGTCTGAGGACACCTCCATCATTTTAGTTATCGGTCTTGTATACTCCCTTACGTCTGTTTTCAGCATCTCCGGAAGTTTTGCCTTTAACGCCTGTGTAAAGTTATGCGTTTCGGGGCCGGCTGCGTAGGTATCAAAAAGCAGGGAAAACTGCATTGTTGCAGCGCCTCCCGAAATAAATTGCGAGATGGGTCGTCCAAGTCCGGGAACTTTGTGTTCGGCGTAAGATACCTCCCGCGACACTGTGTATTCCGACGGGTTGAAAAAACATTCACCATCGTTAAATTTGCTTTTAAGCAAAGCATGTTTGGAAGAATGTGCCGCGTCTGAGACGACTATTTCCGCTTTGCGTATAACGCCGTGAATACTCATGGTCTATAACCCCATTCTTCGTCTTTCGTGGGAAATTCTTCTTTCGAGCTGTTCATATACCTGATTGACAAGCCTGCTTATCTGTACGGGATTCATCAAAAATTCGTCCGCCTGTCCGAGGACATTCTTTACACTCATATCTACTTTTTTCAAGTTTAACGGCGCATTATGCGTCACCGGCTTCGTGCCGCTGTCCGACAGCGCCGCGTGTGCCCTGCGTTCCGCGTCCGCGCGTAATCCGCCGCCCGTTCCGTTTTCGTGATCTTTGGTATGGTAAAACAGTCCACCATACGCATCTGTGCGTTGTCCTACTTTCGGTACGCTTAACACTCTCGGTGCTTCGATATATTCAAGCCTCCCGGAAGACTCTATACGTCCTGATTCCGTGTGCCGTTCGGCAGACGATGGCTGCTTTACGCTTCCGGCGATTGGTACGCTTCCTTCTGACATTGACCTCTGCGATTCTTGAAGGCCGTGCCAATAAAGAGGAGAGAGGAGAGCGGCAGCGGAGGAATAGGCGAGAGAGGAAAGAAGAGAGAGGGGAGGGGCGGCGGGGGAAGGGGAGAGAGGAGATGCGTAGGGAGTGGGGGGTGTTTTTTTGTAACTGTTAAGCAATCCGGTTTCATTGCGGGCTTGATCTGCGATTTCACGCGGAAATTGAGGGGATTGTGGTTCGGCGGATTGAATTACAGGGTGGGGCGGTTTTTTTAGGTGTTGAATATTTGCATTTTTCTTATTGAAACTCCCGGAAGGCTCTATCCTTCCGTGTTCCGAATCCCGATAGTGAGACGCCGTCCGCTTCGCGCTCTTGGTGCTTGGCGCGTTTCTCCCTGAACTTAACCTCTGCGATTCCTGACTGCCGTGTTGGTAAAGAGTAGAGAGGAGCGGGGCAGCGGGGTGGGAAGAGGAGAGAGGAACGGCGGCCGACTGCTGCCAGTGGCCGATGAAGGGAACGGAGTCCGACCGCTGCCAGTGGCAGATGAAGGGAGGGTGAGGTTTCACTAAACGCGAGACGCGCGCAAACGAAGTGCGGCGCAAGTCCGCAATGAAGTGCGGAGGGTGAGGTTTCACTGAACGCGAGGTAAGCGCAAACAAAGTGCGGCGCGAACCCGCAGTGAAGTGCGGTGAGAGGTGCGGTGAGAGAGGAGATGAGTATGGAGTGGTGTGTGTGTTATAGTATCTGTTAAACAATCCGGCGTCATTGCGGGTTTGATTAAGAGTTATGTTTACATACAGCTCATTGTACCAATTATGCAACTGCGGGCTTATAACCGCGCCGCTTTCCGACGGCACACTGCCATCAATCAGATAAAACAGCCCGACTCCGCTCAAGGGAGTTCCGCGCGCAAGCCAACGCCCGCCGATTTGCGTCCAAAGATCGTTAACAACCTTGACCTGTATGACGGTAGGTTTCAGATGATCTGTGTATTTCGGTGTATTAAGTATCGCTATCGGGCGGAATAATGTTTTCATATCATTTAAATAGAGATAATCCCGTTGTGGATGAGTTCGATTTTAGTTGTCGCGACCTCGCGGCCCAGCGCGTCAAGCACCGGACCTTCAATTTTGGCTATCAGGCATTGCGGTATCTCCCACATTGCTCTGGGTGTTCTCCCATCGAGCAATGTCACGGTTATCGGTTGATAGAGCATAACGCCCGTCCCCATTGAGATGCACCATAACACAAAAGGATCGGGATGCCGTAAAGCCCATTCAAGCACAAGCCTGCCGTTTTTCATGCGGCTTGGCAAAATGTGTTCAGGGCCGTTATCACCGCCCTCGTGATATGTCTCAAATTCCCATTCACCCGTTCCAAGTCCGCTGACGCGCCTGAAATCGCCCATTATGACGCCGAGCCCCGGTGCGGAGACGACAAATTGGAAAACCAGCTCTGTTTTCCACTGTGACGATGTAGTTCTCGCCATCGCTTCAGTCAGCCGGAGTTTACTTTCAACATTTTTGGCGAGTCCCGGTAATTCGGCGCGTGACGCGGACTGACGTATCATCAGTCCGCGCCGTTCATCGTTGCCGGCATTTGCGCCTTTCCTGGCGGATTCGCTTTTTTTGTGCTGCTGCTGAAAGAAAGCAACGCGCATATCTCTCTGGCGCTCGGTTACATCAGCCCATAAATTGCTCGGTTCTTTTTCTGCCATAAACAGCCTCGCTAACGCAGTCACACCTGCATAACCTCATATGTCGAAAATGTTCTTTTCCGGTACATTTGACAGTTTTTTGTTGATTCGCGATATCTCTTTGCACCAGCGCCTTCGCTCCTTATGATCGAGTTCCATAACCTCACTGTGCGACCAGTGTAGATAGTACGCCAAAAACGACGTTTCCTCGTAGAGTTTTTCCTCAGGATATAAGGAAAACTCTACTGTGTTAAAAAATCCGGAGGGACCTCGAACTCATGTTCGCATTTTGGGCAGGTAACTACATATCCCGGAACATCGGACAGGTTAATTCGCTGATAAAGGTCCTGCAGGTACGCGATGTCGACGGTGAAAAGCCCTTCGACGACCTTAGTGTTCATAGAATTGAGCGTACCAAGTTTCGTTACCACTCTTGAAAGAAGAATTACAGTCAGGTAGGATGGGTTCTGCTGCACGCGAGAGTCACGCATTGGCGCTATCTCGTCCGAGGCTGTGGCGAGCCGCATGGTCCCCTCCCTGTGGAGTTCTCCGTTTTGGTCTAAATATCCGCGCGGCAGCGTGAATTCAAATTCTGTTTGAAATGACATCGTTATCTACCCGCCCTTTTGATAGTATTTATCATGGTTATACCGTAGACGGGGTATCGTTGTCGCCGCCGTCAATACGCCATATGCCCTCATGCGCTATTTCCAGCGTTTCAACCGCGACTTCCGAACTGAGCGCGTTGAGATCCGGTCCGGTGTAATGGCACGGCCAGGCATTGATGACTTCCCATGACGGACCGTCGCCTCCTTTGACGTCCATCGTTTTAATAAGGAGCGTCTTTCGGACGATTCCGTCCATACCTTTTTGATTGTCGGAGGCCACCGACTGGAGCCAAGTCATCATCTCCAATCCGCCGATGACGCCCCACTTAAGCGTTATGTTGCCGTACTTTGTCAGACCCGCCAGCTTGCGCGGGGTGTTTCTCGCGTCAAACCCCTCTCGGTACTCGATAACGTCTACTGAAAGGTCGCCGCCCGAAACCTCGGAAAATCCAGCGCTTTCCGTCCCGTCAAACTCTACCCGGAATCTGAATGATGCGTACGGATAAGTAATATTTGGCATACGTTTCCAATCCTTTCTTTAAAATACCGTCGATTACTGTGCGCCGGCAGTATACTGGGTAATGCGGAATATCACAAACTCGGCCGGCTTGACCGGAGCGGCGCCTATTATGCAAATCAGCCGTCCGTTGTCAATATCGTCCTGCGTCATGGTGCTGCGCCCTATATCCACAAAGAAAGCCTCATCGGGAGTGGAGCCGAAAAGGGCGCCGCTTCTCCATACGGTCGTCAGGAACATTTCAACGCCGCGGCGTACGCGCGCCCAAAGCGTTTCAGTGTTGGGTTCGAAGACGACCCAGTTTGTATTTTCTCTGATGGACTCCTCAAGGAAGATGAACAGTCTGCGTACGTTTATGTACTTCCATGAGGCATTTGAACTGAGTGTACGCGCGCCCCATACGCGGATGCCCCGTCCAGGAAAAGCCCGGATGAGGTTGACGCCTTTGGGGTTTAATAAATCCTGCTCACCGGTATTGAAACTGTATTCAAGACCCGTGCAGGCTCGCACGACTTCATTTGCAGGGGCCTTGTGTACGCCGACGGCTATGTCGGAGCGCGCGTAAATGCCCGTAATCGATCCGGAGGGCGGGATGTATATTGACTTTTTGGACAGCGGATCGTTAACTTCAAGCCAAGGGTGGTATATCGCGGCGTAGCTCGAATCGAACATATCGCGGTAGGTAAGCATTTCGTCCGTCTTTTTCTTGTCGCGCGGCATATCAAGAACCGCAAATGCCGACATGCGATTTTCGCAGTGCGCGACCAGTGAAAGCGAAACATCGGGAATGGTGACTCCCGGCACGGCCATGATGCTCACGCCGGAGGTCTCGATAAACGATTGGATACCGGTGCGCTTTCCGGGGCCTCTGTCCGTTCCGATAAAGTCGCTCGCGGAGATCGAGCCAATAGCGCCGTCGGTTCCGCCGCTGAGTGACAGAAGCATCGCCCCATCGGTCCCGCCGACGAGTTCAAACGGCGAACCGGACTTTTCGGCGCCTGCCGGTACGGGCGCGGATTCAGTGTTTTTTTCACCTTCTTTTGAATCCTTGGCTTTGTCTTCCTTAACAGCGGCTTTGGCGTCCTTTGCGGCAGCCGGCGCCGGAGGCAGAACAGAGACCTTCACCAGCTCTGACTTCGACATACGTGAGAGGATGTAGTCCGGCGACTCGGTATTCAGAGTCACAAACGGATATTCCTCCATGGCGTCGCCGCACTTTACGGTAACGGTAATCTCGCAGCTCTTTACGAATTTGGTCGGCACCAGCCCTTTGTCGACGCAGGCAAGCGGCACGTCCTTGTCAAAAGTGACCGTTTTTTCGGAAATGGCGGTGATTGTGGCGTAGGAGTTTTCGCGCCCGTCAAAGAAGGCAATAATGTCGCCAACGTAGAAACCGTCCGCGTTCTTCAGCGCCGCATTTTTGCCGTCCGCCTCCATGATTTGAGTTTTTTGCTTTGATTCTCCGCTTATAATTACTTTTATTGAGTTTCCCCACTCGCCGGGGTTAGCGGCTTTAAAGGCAAGGATAGAAGGGGATTTTCCCTCTGCTTCTTTGGCGTCCGAGGGGGCGGTACGCATTATAAACGCGCGTGATCCGCCGTTGATGAAGAAATGCTCTACGGCAAATGGGAGATACCGATACGCTCCGTACTTGGTCTCAGACAGATGTCCGCCGTATAAACGCGCGAAATCGCTAAAACTGGTAACAAGCTGCGGTTTGCCGATAACCGGGCCTTTCTCCGCAAGACCAATAAAGCCCGCCGTACTTGTTCCAACACCCTCCATAGGCACGGCGCCGGACTCAAATTCCTCCACATAAACGCCCGGTGATAAATACTCTGGCATAGTCCTTACCCGAAACTGTAGTCCGGTACACCTGATAAACTGCGCAATGCACCGGGATAAAAAACAGCAGCCGGGTCCTCCTTTCTGAATTATAAAGATTCCGGTTTGAATGCTAGCACAGGCGAATCTCCCCGGTCAACACATCCCGGCATTCTCACGACCCCAATCATTTTTAAGACTTCCGTCTTGTGACCCCAGTCACAACATGCTCCCTGTCTTTGAAAAAGAAAAGCAATGCTGTTATACTTCTCGCCATGGGTGGTGATGATGTGGGCGACTGTTTAGAAACGGTACCGAAAAGCGAAGACAGGCAGTATAAGAAAACACCGCAGGTTGACGCCACACCGCAGGTTACAGCTTCGGTCATCCCGAATCAAGTGAAGCTCGCGTTATCCGGGCAAAGCGGCGATACGGGCAGTCCGAACTTGAAATCGATCATGGAGGCGAGAGTTTCGCATATGAAAACCGCGCCGAGATCCTATGCCGGTACCGGCTATGCGCAGGCACAGGGAAGCTTTTTGAGATCGATGAGTTCCATAAAAACCGATGAACTGAAACTGACCGACGAGAGTGTACCCGAAGATTTACGCTCTTTGGGATTAACCAACGTGGGGTTTGCCAAATGGCAAAAGAATGAGGATAACGCAAGACAGATAGAAACACTGCGCGTGCTAAAGGAAGCGCGTGATTTGCATGCGAAGGTGCAAGCAGACAAAAGATTTAAAGAGGAAAAATCAAACGCCCTTAAAAAACTGGCCGGAACTGTGGAAGCTTATATCCGGGCGTTTGCAAGTAACGAACGCAAGTTGTTCAGTGCCAAAGAAGTCTGTGAGAGGCTCAAAGACTCGAAAAACTACCATGGCGTTGTCGAGGCATCAGCCGAGCACACCGTAGAAATGTTTACGATAAACCGCATTGATCTCGAATTTAATATAGCTAAACTAAGGGAGTATATCGGATTTGCCGAACAATGCAAAAAAATTGAGAATAAAGATGACAGAGACCGCTTGATCAGTCGCGGAATTGACCCGGATCATCTGACATCAGGATCCATAGAAGCGGCAAAACCGGAACCGGAGGCAGTTCCGGAAAAACAGGCAATCCCGGATATAGAAGAAATCATACGAATGATCAATATGTGTGATCCGAAAGCGTTTGAGTTGATACAGGCGCACAACGCGGCGTATCAGAGCATGGAAGCGCACGAAAAACTGTCGCAAGAGGATGCCAGGCTCCGCAGCCAAGGCGATGAGCGGATTAGGTTCGCGCGGGAGACTGTGTCCGAAAAGGTGTGTAATGAGCATGCGAATAAAATGTTCCCGGTAGGACTCGTATTGGACGATAGCAACGCTGAAGCGTTTTTCATCGATTTTGAAGAGTCGCTGAAGCATCTATTCCTTCTAGAAAAAGAGCATTCCGACCTTATTAATAAACGGGACAAATTGATAAAGGATTCAGCAGCCAAGGGGTTTCAGGTGCGAAACGCCGAGGCGGATAAGATCGCGGAGGCTGCAGGCAAGCAGAAGACGTCGATGTTTGAAATGATCGGGAAGGATCGGATAAACTCCATGCAGAAACTGCGCGGAGACGACTTTAGCGCTGATTCTGTGCCGAAAGCGGACGAAGGCGCCAAAGCATCCAAAATCGGGTCGGCCGCAGATTCACGCAAGTTGTTCCATCAGGCAAAGGCGGAAGAAACAGATAAGTACATAGAGAAGCTGGCGGGGGCGAGACGCGGTTTGCGTCTTGCCCCGTACAGGCGTAGAATCGAGTTCGGCTCAAACATTGAGCGTGGCGGCGGCTCGCTATCGCAAATTATCAGCGATATAGAAGGCAGAACCGCCCTGATTGGCGATAAACAGCTTGAAGACTATAAAAAAGCCCTTGCGGACGGTAAAGCGTCTGCGGAAGTCCGGGGAGAATTGCATAAGCTGATAGTCAGTTCCATGAAAGACAGAAATGAGGCGCTTAGGGAAACAAGTGCAAAACCGCCTGAGCTTGACACCCTCTTGAGACATTCAGGCGCATTTCCCCGTAAGGATTTAGTAGTGATTCTGGGTTATGCGGACCTCATACTGACAAATGAGGATGCCGAAATACTGCTCGGAGAGGCAAAAACCGCGTCTGCCGACACTGCGATGAAGCTCTCAGCCGAACTTGCGGCGCTTACGGCATCCAAGAATCCGCAAATAGGGCCGAAACAAAAGGAGAAAGAGAACACAGAGCAAGAGAGAACAGAATTCTATGCGAATATCGGCGAAAAACTGGGCTCTTTGAGCATGCAAGCGGAAAAATCGCTTGACAAGCGAGGAGATGGGGAGTTATCGCAGTTTAATGAAAAACTGATGAAAAAAATGAATGAAACACTGCCGGGTTTCAAAAAGGAGATGTATAAGCCCATCGAGAAATCAAGCGATGAGGAAATCGACGATGAGGAAACCGCGCAGCGCATTGACAGAATACTAATAGCGTCGAAACTGCATCCCGGAGTCGCCCGCGAGATAGCAAAACTGCCGCCGCTCATGCGACAGGAAATTGCGGGAAAAATCACCGGCAAGAACATTAAAGAAGCGATGGAGGCAATATCCATGCTCTCGCAGGACAGCGAGGATATCGATGAGACAGCGCTTATCCTCAGAAAAGCGGTCATCGAGGGGAGTCTCAGCGGCAAAGACGGTAAATTCGGTGGAGAAATATCCGAAGAAACGTCATTTAAAGCCGAGGCGGAGCATGAGGCGAGGAAAATCACGCGGTTTATCAGAAAGACCATGAAGTCCAAGGCTGAGAAACTAAGCAAATCTGATGCCCGCAGGAATATGTTTGAGGCTTATTTGAAGCTTGATGACGAAATGTTAGTAACAAGACTTCTGGAGAACTTTGCCGGCAGCAAGGAAGAAAAGCAGAAAGAAGAAGGTTTTCTGTGTATTCGCGCATATGCGAAGTTTCTCACGGCAAAAGGCGATAAAAGCCTGACGGCGGAAGAACTGGCACAAGAATCCGCTCTCAAGCACTATAACCCGGATTACATCAAGAAAGCCATTACTGCCGATTTCGAGTCGGAAGCTGAGTATGAGAAAGCGGCAGATATCGTCGAGAACCAAAGAAGCCTACTCAATAAGGATTCAAAAAAGAATAGGGCTCTCAACTTCATAGGAAACTTAATAGGCAGGGATATTTCAGACGAGGCTCTGTTCATGCGGTCGCTTGAAGCGTCGCTCGAAGGGTCCGGCAGATACGATGCGGAGCTGGTGGAAAACACTATGCTTAAAGAATTAGTCGCCGTGAAGACCGGATACTCCATTGGTTTTGATCAAGCTGTGGTAAACACTTCGCTTCGGAAGTTAAGTGAGAAGCAGGGATGGTTCGCGACTGACTGGCATGCACAGCTCCAAATGGCGGGGAAGGCAGCTTATGCCAATTCTGTAAAAGAGGTGAGGTCAAGTGACGGCAAAGGGACCGGTGCAAAATCGAAGGCTGACGCGGCGCCGCAGACCGAAACAGAATTAAAATCCGGTTCGGAGTTGCTTAAAATTGAAAGAACCGCCTCAAACGCTAAAGATGATCCCGAAGGCGCAACGCTCGCGCTAAAATTGTTAGGAGTGGATTACCTTGTTCACCAGGCCTTGACGGATGACGGAAAGGATCGGCCGGAGAGTACGGACGGTTCCGGAAGAAAAGTAGCCGGTTCGACGGCGGAGCAAAGACGCGCAAACTATCAAGCCATCATGGGAGAAATCAGAAAGAAAATCGGCGGAGCCAACCTGCTCGCCGTAACTAAAAAGGATCATTCCGAGAGTAAAACAGATCAAGTAAAGAACCATATGCTTCGAGACTCATTTAAGCGGTTTTGCGAAGCGTTCAGAGATTCCAACAGCATGGAGGAATTGAAGAGCAATGCGGATAAATTAAGCATCTGGATGACCCAGTATAATATCCAAGGCAGAGCAGTAGCTGCGCTGGAGATAAAAAAGACGGAGATGCCGTTTGCCGAAAAATTGGCGGATGCCGTGGGTAAAGAGCAGAAAACCGAGGAAATGCGCGCTTTTATGACAAAGGAGTTTCAAGCAGTTCTTGGCAATACTGTCGTCGATGCCGGCGACGTTAGTTCTAAACTCCGCAGCGGCATGAAGACCCAGCTTGTCAACACCGCTATTGGCACGGCGCTTCACCTGTTCCGGAGCGACATCAAGTCGAAGAGTTTTGTGGATTACTGCATAGAGCTTGATAAAAAGGGCGATGAAGCATCAGCCGAGCGGAATGAGCTGGTTTCGTCGCTCACGAAGGGGCTTTCCAAGCTGCAGACAGATACAGTCAGCGGAAGGGTTTCGGTACTGGCAAGCGAGGCACACGCACAGGCGCTTGCGTCATGGGCAGTTGACGAGATGATAATGACATTTAGAAAGCACGAAAAAGGACCCGAAGGCTGGCTTTCGGAAAAATCAGGAAAAAAACAAAGCATTATAAATCAACAGACTAAAATGCTCACTAAAGACCAAAACGCAAAGGCGGGCGAAGCGCTGCAGCTAACACTGCGTGGGTTGGTGCTCGAAGACGCTGTGACAGATCTCCTGCCCGGCGAGATGCTGCAGATCCGCGACTATAAATCCGGCGGCTTAAAGCTGAAAGTCAATATTACCCCGATGCTTGAAGCCGAGCTCATGTTGGAGGCGGGGCTGTCGAACGATTTCACTCTCACCCGAGATGGCAAAGGGGAACTCAGTATCTATCTGGGCAAAGGGCTAATGGGCAAAATCGGAGCTAAAGGAGGCGCAGAGATACTCGGGGTCGTCGCGGCGGAAGCAGGCATTGAAGCCGGTGCGGGGCTCGAAGATGGATTGAAACTGGGCTTTGGAAATGAAGCGAACTGCCAAAAATTCCTCAAAACTCTGTTCGGTATTCTCGACGCGGGAGGCAAAGAAATCGCAGCGGCCAAACCGGATGCAACAGCCAAACCGGGCAGCGATTTAGCAACAGCAAAAACCGGCAAAGAAGCCGCACAGCAGATGCTACAGCTCGCAAGCAGCAAGGATTTGATCAGCTCACTCTATGGCAAGTTGGGGGCGAGCGCAAAAGTCGAAAATAGCGATATCGTTCAAAAAGCGGCGGATGCTGTCGGCGGAATCGGAGGTACAATCGGCAAGAAAGTCGTCGAAACAGCCGTTCACAAGATTTCCAATACGATGGACCCGAAAACCTTGGCAGAACACAAAGAAGAAAAAGCAAAAAAAGATGATGATGACGAAGACGATTCCAAGAAATTGATAGATGCGCAGATATATGCGAAGTTTGAGGCGGGCGGAAAAATCGAGAAACATAAAACCGGCGTAGATACCCGCAGCGTAGTGACAAAAGCCGGGGTTGAAGCCAAAGCTGGGATCGAGGCGAAGATTGCCGGCAAAAAACTCTTTGACAAAGATGCTGAGGCGAAGTTTAATGCCTCGCTTGAAAGACAGTTCGTCGGTGACAAGCTGACCGGCGCGCTTATGACCAGGGAATATGAGATAGAGGGCGGCGAAGAGGGCTCAAAAAAAATGGCGGAAACTTTAGCAAACTTTAATGTCAAAAACGATGCGCTGATTGCGAACATAAAAGATGAGAACCTTGAAGGCAGCAAGTTATCCGTAGAGGTTGAGGCAGGTCTGACGCAAAGCGGGCTTGCAAAATACAGGCAGGCAAATAAGCTGGAAGCTGAGATGCTGCTCGCGGACAGGTCAAATTACGAAGTGCGGGAAATCAGGATGACGGTCAAGCAAGGGGAGTTCTCTGAAGAAATCGCCCTTGACGCAGGCTTAGCAAAAGTGAAAAAAGGCACGAAAAGCTCTTTTGAACGCACTTTTGTATACTACCCGATGAAGAAATAAGGAATTGCCCGGATGTTAATTAAGACTAGAATATGCTAAAACGCCGTTCAGTTAAATTCTATTAATTGAACGACTTTTTGTTTTGATATCGTGTATACTGGATCATCGTACAATTTTTCAACCTTTATATTTGGAAGAAGATTTAAAAAATGGGGATACTTTTGGACAACGGAAAATATCAAGTACTCGAAAACCTGTTTTCGGAGTCCGGGTATACCGCGTCTGTATGTATCGACATTGAGGCGAAGAGCAACTATAAGCCGCTCGTTTTTAACATTTACTCCGATCCCTCATATATCAGCGCCTATCTTCCTCTGTATTACAGGCTCATCTCCGGCGGTTGTAGTTATTTCAAGCGAATAATATCCGGCGACGGCTGCATAATGGCTGTTTTCAGTTATCACAAGGGCATACCCCTCACGGATTATCTGAAATCCCTGCCCAGAGACGATTTTGAAGCGCGAGCGCGAGCGGCGGGGCTTTTTTTAGACGCAGCGTTGGAATTGGACATGCTGCCTCCCGCACTTGCGGTCTCCGCGCTTAGTCCGCCGAATACCGTTTATGATATCCGGGAAAACGTGGTGTATTTTAATTTTCTTGTAAAACCTTTCACATCCTCGGATGAGAAAGATATCCTTACGCTGCTCTCCGATTACCTCGAAAACGCATTTGTGAAAAATAGATATTTACCGGAATTGGCGTCAGATTTTCCGGCGCGGTTAAAAGACGGCCGTATTTCAGGCTTGGTGGCGGTTTGCTCGGAGTGGCGAAGAATCAGCGCCGGAGCGTTGGAAGAGTATAACAGATACAAAGAAGAATCCTTTTTGGGATATGTCAAGAGGAAAAGTAAATCTCGCTTGAAAACGCGCTTGAAATTGAAAGAAAACGATTAGACTGAGTAGAGTATAAGTTGCATGAGGGTGCTGCAGGATGTTCAAATTTTTTAGCCTGATTATCATAATTGTTATGTTGGCGACATGCGTGTTTGCGTTGTTCGGAGAGGTTCTCACAGAACCCCTTATTCAAAGCGGCTCAAACGTCAGGGACTACTCTTTTTACGTCAGTCATACTGGGAATGTCTACTATATCCGCAAGGAAGGCGAGGCGCAAAGCCTTGTCGCTTTGGCCTCCACAGGCGATGAGTGGTTGCGGACGGACATCACCCCATATTTTGGACAGCATTTTTTTGTTGACAGTTTTTATGTGCCGCAGAGCAGAAATATATGGATGACCGTTTATGAATACGAACCGGATACGCTTATGATTCTCAGCGCGAAAATAGCGGAATTCCACGAGGATGGCAGCTATATAGGGGAGAGATTCTCCATTGAACGGACGGTGTTTGTGGACAGCCGTTTTCGTTTTGTATCTTCAATGGGCGAGGACGACGATCATGTGTATTTTGCAATACGTGATACCGGGCATATCTCCGTATATGCACACAGTAAGGGTGATTCGTCGCAGCCGAGGAAAACAAGCGAGTATTATCCGTCGCAACCAGACGAGGAAATATTGGCGTTCCATGCGACTTCCGGCAGCGGTTTGGTGATTTCCTATTCGGACGGATCTGTGATGCTGCACAACATGGGCAGAATGGCTGAACCGCTGCTGAGGGAAAGCACCGACTTGATTGATGCGCGTTTTGACCGTTTCTGGAGCGGTGCGAATGTTTTTTATGCTCGCGACGTGATAACGGGTACAGTTTATTATTCACCGCCGCAATATTTAAACCTCAACCCCGCCGTTGACGGTGGTTTTGAAGTATCTTCCGAAAGAGATATCAGGTTCAGAGACTTAAATGAAATTGCTTTCAGCGGGGTCGGTAATGTGCTAGGTGGTTTCCGTACCAACGACGGCATTGAACTGTTTCTGGGAGGGTACACGTTTTTGCCAAGCGTAACGTTTGTCGGAAAAGCGCAGCGGGCGGAACTGACTGACTTGCTCGTGCTTATTGTCGCGATTGCCGGGATACTCGTTGCCTCTGTGCTGATTTGGGAGTTTTTCATCCATTTCATGCGTATGAAAATGTCGCTGATCATAAAGCAGATACTGCTGAGCGCGCTGGTAATCTTTATCGCGTTTTTCGCGTTGTCGGAATATGCGCTTATCCCCGATGTTATGAGATCTTTGAGCCGGGCTTACGACAAAAGTCTCAGTTCCAGCGCCGAAGTGCTGCTGTCAGCAATGAAATCAAGCGTGCCACCGAATTCTCCGGACGAGGACTACAGTCGTTATTTGGAAAATTTCGGCGCCAGGTATAATCTTGTGGAGAGCAGAAATAACCCGCAAGCCTCGTTCCTGTTTGTGTATGACGGCGGATATCGGCTGGTTGCGTCAAGCGACAGGCATCCGCCGGGGACTTTGGTCAGCACGGTTGTGCCATATTCCGGAATAATGCAGCAATTTGGCAACAGTATCCCGCAGGAGGGCGTGTATGTCGATTTCAACTCAAAAAGAGGTAGGCAGCTTGCTTTTATTCAACCGGCGGACATCTACACAGATGGGCGCGAGACGGTTTTATGCGTTATTGAGAATCTATCGATACTGGATAGTACGATCAACGACCTTAAATCGACGGTCAACAACATTCTCCTCATCGCAGGTTCATCGCTGCTGGCATTGCTGACATTGATAATAATTTTTCATGTAATTTCCCTTAAAAAGTTACGCGGCGCGCTGCACGCCTTTGGTCTAGGCCGGTATGATAAAGTACCGGAGATACGTTCGGGGGACGAAACCGGCGAGATATACGATCATATTAAAATCTTGGCCGAAGTTCTGCTTGACAGGCAATCAAGTCTGCAAATCCTCAGCACCTCGTATCACCGGTTTATTCCGGAACGATTTTTAAAACTGCTGGGCGAAACTCGTGTAGAAAAAGTAGACAAAGATCTGCAAACGAGGATCGAGGGCGCGAATGTTGTTTTCGTCCGTTTTTCACTGTCGGGGGAAAACGGTGGGAGCGTATTTGAAAAGGCAAACCTTTTTCTGGAAAACATTGTGCCGGTCGTAACACAGCATGGCGGAACAGTCTACAATTTCTTGCATAACGGCTTTGAGGGGGTTTTTGAGAACAGCGCGGCGGATGCGCTGGCAGCCGCCCTTTCGATACGTGATATGTGCAGAAAATTCGATATGCGTTACAGTGAGAAAGAGGGTATTCGCGCCGATTTGCGCATTGTGCTGATAAAAGACGACCTGACCCTTGGTTTTATCGGCGACAGTAGCCGCATGGAGCCTACGGCGATATCAGACGCCTATTCGATTGCCGAACCGTTGATGCGAATATGCTGGGGCAGCGATGTGTATATCGCAGCCACTGGGGAATTTTACAATGAGATCAAGTCCGGGGATTACCGGATGCGCAGGATTGGGAAAACCGCTGCCGGCAGAGGAACGGTAGACCTCTATGATATTTTTGGTAGTTAACCGCCCGCCCTTCACCAACTGGAAAAA
>Ga0099364_10006209_pt1 | contig 17459 bp, 12 predicted proteins | sample TergutTh196P3_FD_73070 | JGI IMG/M metagenome (GOLD analysis project Ga0099364, IMG submission 73070) | Microcerotermes parvus P3 segment gut microbial communities from Pointe-Noire, Republic of the Congo - Th196 P3 | ecosystem: Host-associated > Arthropoda: Insects > Digestive system > Gut ...
TGTTGGTGGCGCCCCAGTTGCCGATGACCAGGAGCTTGCCGGAATTGCCGCCGTATTCGAGGAGAAGGTCCGCGGTTTCGCGCCCGGCGTCCACGTTGTCGAGTCCGATGTAGACGTCGCCATACTCGCCGCTCTCAGCCTCGACAACGATAATCGGGATACCTGCCTCCTGCGCTTTTATGATGCCGGGATTCATCGCGGGGTCCCAGGCCACGGTGATTATTCCAGCGGGGTTTCTGGGGATGATCTGCTCCAACGCCTCGCAGGCGACCTGTGAGTTCCAGTCGTCAGCGCCCTGCCTGATTATTTCCACGTTGAATTGTTCAGCGGCATATTTGAATCCGAGATGCATATCATAACAGTACGGCTGTCCCTGGCCGGGGGCAATATAATAATATGTCTGCGTCGGCTCCGCAGCATATACGGTGACCGCCGGTCCGAGTATCAGCCCTCCAACAAACAACGCGAACGCCATCATGACAAACATTTTTTTCATCAATGTACCCTCCCTGTAAGATTTAGAATAATATTGCGAAATGTAAATATATTATAAGCATTGATGTAATTTGTGTAAATAGATATATTTGTAAGGTTTGTTGGAAGCGGCGGATAGTGCCGGAGCATCAGCACGACGTTCCGCCTTCAACACCGAATCCGTTAGGCCGAGCTTCGTCATGTGATAATATACATATACAATGGCAGAGTGTGAAGTATTTTCCACTTCTATCCGGAAATAAAATTATCCGGAATAAAATCAAATTCTGATAAAGGGGTGTTTTCATTGAGGACTCTCGTAGTTGATCAGCACGGCAATTTGTCGATAGGTAAAGCTCCGATGCCGAAATACGGCGAGTATCAGGCGCTTGTGAAGATGGTAAGCGGCGGAGTATGCGGCACTGATGTGAAGATAATACACGGCAAGTTCAAGGGCATGACGTTCGAAAACGACTATCCTCTGATGCTCGGGCACGAAGGAGTGGGGCGCGTGGTCGAAGTCGGGGCGAAGGTGACGGATTTCAAGATCGGCGACGCGGTTCTGCTGCCCTTCGTGGAGCCCGTCGAAGACCTCAAATCCGGGTGGGGCGCTTTCTCGGAGTACGGCGTCGTGTACGACGCGGCAGCTCTGGAGCGCGACGGACACAGGGTTGGAAGTCCTATTTTCCCTGATTGCGCTTATGCCCAGACGGTCGTTCCCCCGGATATAGACCCCGTCGACGCTCCCATGATAGTAACGCTCCGCGAGGTTCTGAGCTCGATAAAGACATTCGGCATAACGCCAAACAGCAGCATTGTGGTATACGGCTGCGGACCTGTGGGCGCGACGTTCATACGTTTCTTGAACATATTGGGAGCGCACCCGATAATCGCGTTCGACGTCGACGAGCGCAAGCTGGAGATCGCTCTCAAAAACGGCGCGACCCACGCGTTCAACAACAACCGCGAAGACGTCATATCCCGTGTGCGCGAGATATGCCCGGACGGTGTGGATTTTGCGCTTGACGCGGTTGGACAACCGCCGCTGATAAACCAATCCATGGAACTGATAAAAGACAGGGGCAAGATATGCTTTTACGGAGTCCCGGCGGACAACGCGGCGCTTATTGACTGGAACAAGGCCCCTTACAACTGGAATCTCTGTTTCCAGCAGTTTCCGAGGAAGATCGAGGAAGGCGAAGCGTACAATCAGGTGCTGGCTTGGCTGCGCGCGGGCGTGATAACGCTCAAGGAATTTATCTCCGACTACGCGGATTTCGACGACATAATCGACGTATTTGACCGCGCGGAGAAACGTCAGATAGCAAAGAAGTGCATCATTAAATTTTAAGGAACTGCGGTTACGTTTTAGTTTGCGCGGCCGGTTTTGATGCCGGCCGCGCGTGGTCTTAAAATCACAGCTTAACCCACTGGCCCGCTTTTGCTTCCATTGCCTTCCCGTAAATCAGATTTGCCGTCATCACGTCATGACACGCTATACCCATGAACACGCAGGCGCGAAGCCCGTCGCGCACCGGCGGTTTTTTGCCCGCTGCCATGTCGCCCAGATCGGCATATATGCCGTCCTTTGCAGGGTAGCCCTTCTGGAAGAATACGCCCTGTTCCTGCGTCCAAAGATACTGCCCCATATCGTCGCAGCAGAAGACGCGCGCGCCCGCGGTTATATCCTCGTGCAACGAGGAGTCGTAGTCTGATGAGATGCAAAGGCAATCCTGTTTCAGCCAGGATTTTTGAATGGGCCGCTCCGGGTCCGCGAGTATGGGGGCGTTTGTCGTGATAATGTCGGAGTCGGCGCAGGCGTCGCGCGCGGTCTTGCAATTCTCGAACGAAACGTCGGGGAATAGCCGCGTCATTTCGCCGGTATATTTTTCGTACTGCGATTGCAGCGTGTCGTACAGTTTCACCGATTTTATGGAAGGGAAGAGAGTTTTTATCGCGTGAAGAGAGATTTTGCCGATCGTGCCGAGCCCGATCACCGACATGACGCTTGCGTCCGGGGCGGCGAAATATTTCGCGCCGACCGCGGCGGCGGCTCCGGTTCGCCACGTAGTCATCCAGTTAGCGTCCATTATCACCTTTACGATGCCGGTGCCGGTATCGTTGAGGCAGAACAAGCCGTTGTTGTATGGCAGTCCCTTTTCAATGTTTGCCGGGAATCCGGCCACCCATTTAAGGCCCGCGGAGTCGACGTCGCCGCCTATCCAGCAGGGCATGGCGTGGATATAGCAATTTTCCTTAGGATGGACGCCCGGTTTCGGCGGAAGCTCGACCTGGCCGAGACCCTTTATCTCAAGCCCTTTCAGAACCGCGTCTATGACCTCCTTCATGGTGATGCCGAGTGATATTATATCGTCCTGCGACAGAAACAACACGTCATATGCCATTTCAAGACCTCCCGATTGTTTTTAAAAAGTGTCATAATGATAGCATGATGAGCGTTGTAAAATAAATCAGCGATATCGCTTCTCGGTGGGGGGGATTTTATCGTGAAGATTAAAAAAATCTGCTTGGAGGATTATGAGCATGACTTGTAAGGGAGAAGTTTACGTTGATTCGGAGGTTGGCGCTCTTAAAACAGTTTTTTTGCACAGGCCGGGGCGCGAGCTGAAATGCGTCACCGCCTTCAACAAAGAAGAATTGCTCATTGATGAAATAGTGTGGGCGGAGCGCGCGGCGCAAAACCACGACGAGTTCGCGGCCCTGCTCGGCGCGAATGGGGCGGAGGTCGTATACTTTCAGGATTGTCTTGCCGAGATATTGAGGGACCCTTCGGTGAGGAGCAGTCTGTTGGATGATCTTCTGCGATTTGAGGCCAGCGACGCCGGCCTTGCGGACGCCCTCAAAAAAACCGTGATGGAAATGACCGCTCAGGAGGCGTCGGCCGTCATAGTCGAGGGCATGACAAAGCACGAGGCAAGAGAGCGGATGGGCGACGTCAAAAGCCTTGCCTTCGCGGCCGCGGACGAATTTTCGTTCTTCCTCAAGCCTATGCCGAACCTCTATTTCCAGCGCGACCCTTATTTCTTCGTTCGTAACGCTGTTGTAATATGCGCCATGAAATTTTCCGCGCGCAGGCGTGAAGCTCTCTGCGCGAGATACATTCTCCAGCGTCACCCGCTGTTCGGCGGAACGAGGATACTTTTTGGCGAGTTCGGCGAGTTTGGCGAGTTCGGCGCGGACGCGGGCGGCCTTTTTCCAAACGTGATAGAGGGCGGCGACGTTCTCGTGCTGAATGAGAGCTGCGTGGCCATAGGGGTGAGCCAGCGCAGCGATCCAGGAACGATACAGAATGTCGGCGGCAGGCTTGCCGAAGTGGGAATAAAAAAAATACTGGCCGTGGACATACCCAAACAAAGGGCGTACATGCACCTCGATACGGTATTGACCATGGTGGACAGGGACGCTTTCACAATATATCCCGGCGTGGCCGGCGACATGAGGGTATGGGAGCTAGACTACGAGGACGACGGCCGCCTTGCTCATATCAGGGAGTCAAGCGATCTTTTCGGATGTCTCAGGAAAAATTTGGGTTTGGAGAATATCCGCCGCATTGAAACCGGCGGGGGGGATATGGTCGAGGCGTCGCGCGACCAGTGGAACGACGGGACGAATACTTTAGCGATCGCGCCGGGCGTGGTCGTGGCTTACGAAAGCAACGTCGTATCGAACCGCGCCCTCCGCGAAGCCGGTATAACCGTGCACGAGATAAACGGTTCCGAACTCGGCAAAGGGCGCGGCGGGCCGAGGTGCATGTCGATGCCTTTGAAACGCGAGGCATTGTAATAAAATCACCGGGGTTCGCCAAAGCCCCGGCGTAAAAACTCATCTTCCGTGAACGCCGATCATAGCCTCGCGTCAGAAACGCGAACGAACTTCTATTTCCCCAGGGTTGATTTTGCCCGTTGAATTTTCATTTCCCCTAAAACATATCCATTTTGTAATTTTTATAATAAAAACAAAATAGAAATTTAATTTTTGCCTTTAAATTTGGCAAAATTACAGAGTATATGTATAATTCCCGAGGTTTTTTCAAAACCAGTTTCACCGATTTGATCATGCTTCCGGTTTTTCGGATGGATGATGGATGGTGCATTGATTAGGGAGAGTGAAAGCATTGAGTATCAGGAGGACATTTTTGGGGTTTTTGACGATCTTCGCGCTGTGTCTTACCCAAGCGGGCGCGACGTGGGGAGCGGCGTCAAAAATAGAGAACGCGGCTATTGAAGCGCGTGGGTTGTACGACATTGGAACGGCGTCAGAGAAAGGAATCACCTCGATAAACATTACTGCGGATGGAGTCGGGCTGACGGGGGAGAATGACAATCTGAGCGTTATTATCAGCGGGGGGATAACTCTCACTCTTAAGAACGCGAACATCACGAGCAAAACGCCGGAAAGCCCTATAAAGATAACGTCGGATGACAATAACTACGGCCTCGTGCTGATCGGCGAAAATACCGTCAAAGCGTCAGGCAGCGCGGCGGGCGTGAACGTACCTTCCGGCACATCCCTCACCATCATGGGTCCCGGCACGCTGATCGCGATCGGCTCGGGCGGCGGGGCAGGAATCGGCGGAAACTTCGACGAGGTAAACGGAACTATTAGTATAAAAAACGCCAAAATCGCAGCGACCGGCGGCGCGGGTGTTTATTCAAGTGAAGGTGGGGGTGCGGGAATAGGCACAGGGGGGAGCAATCATCATTTGCTTATTACTTCTGGCTACATCGAAATCTCAAACTCCTCCGTACAGGCTGCAGGTGGGAAGGGGAATGATTACTTTTTATGGTCTTCATTGGACGGAAGGAACAATACAATCGGCGGCGGCGGCGCTGGAATTGGCGGCGGTGGTGGCGGCGGCGGCGACGACTGGAACTTTATAAATAGACCTCCAGGCGTATCGGGGACGGGAATAAAGATTTTAAAATCCAACGTCAAAGCAACGGGAGGGGTCGGAGGTGATGGAATAGATGGGATAGATAACGCAAGTTGCGGTTCCGGCGGCGGCGCTGGAATCGGTGGCGGAGGTGGCGGCGCAAACCGGAACGTCAACGATGGATTTTTTGTGGGAGGCGACGGCGAAAATATAGAAATCTGTGCGAACTCCGTGGTTCGGGCAATAGGTGGTAATGGTGGAAATGTAAGTTTTCCCACCGGAGGCGGAGGTGGTGGCGGTGCTGCCATAGGAGGTGGCGGCGGCAGCGGTTCTATAGGTGTGACTAATAACAACAACGGCGGCGGCGCTGCGGGAGTGGCGAATGGCAACACTCTTAACGGCGGACGGCTTGCCTCATGCAGCAGGGGCGGTATAGGTGGCACAAGTAGCGGCTCGGAATATAACGGAGGGAATGGCGCTCTCTGCGGAAAAGGCGGCAAAGGAGGCTACAAAGGCGAAGATGGAGAACCCGACGGCAATTGTCAAGAGCCGGGCGAGCTCAAGTTGGACTTTGCGTTGCGGCCGAGTTCTTCCGACCTTGGTTATTCTGTTCCTCACGCCGAAATAAGCCAGTCGAACCGAGTGGTCACAGAAGGCCATGATACGGAGTTTACTGTGAAAATAAGCGGCGGTACTGAGGCGTTGTCATATCCGTTGTCGTATCAGTGGCTGGTTTCCACGAACGGCGGTAATGATTGGAGTTACGTTATTGACGACGGCTTTTTTTATTCTGGCGCCGATACTGACAAGCTGACGCTGACGGGAGTTACGCGTGAAGACGGAGGGAATTGGTTTCTCTGCGTGGTGACCGATTTTGTATGGCGCGAAGTTATAAGCGGAGTGACGATACTTGCGGTGAATAACGACGAAACCGCGGTTCCTCCAGATGAACCGAAAAATCCCCCCGGAGGCGCGGCAAATCCTCCTGTCGAAAAGCCGGTTCCACCCGGCGATGACCATGGCGTTTCCGGTTGTGCCAACACAAATGCCGGCCCGGGTATGCTGGTATTATTCGCTATTTTTACGATACGCGTTGCGCGTGGGCGAGGTAGGAAATTTTTGGATTAAGATGCGTTTATAATAAATGAAACAAGGCGCCCGCTTCGCGGGTACGCCTTGTTTCCAGTTCTCAACTCACTTTGTACAGCCAGCCGAATTTGTCCGGGACCGCGCCGGTCTGGATCCCTGTTATTTCGTCGTAAATCCTTTGCGTAGTCGCGCCTATCTTGCGGTCGTTGAAAATCATCACGTTGTCGCGCCATTTCAGTTCGCCGATGGGGGAGATTACGGCGGCGGTACCGGCGCAGAACGCCTCTGTCGCTCTGCCCTCCTTGTGCGCGTCGGCAAGCTCCTGTATGGATATGGCGCGCTCCCGTGCCTGCATCCCCCAAGAGCGCACGACCTCAATGACCGACTTTCTGGTGACGCCCGACAGTATGCTGCCGTTCAGCTCGGGTGTGACGACCTCGCCGTCGATGACGAAGAAAATATTCATCGCCCCGACTTCCTCAATGTACTTGCGCTCGGCGCCGTCGAGCCAGAGCACCTGCGCGTAGCCTGCCTCCCCGGCCTCCTTCTGCGACTTCATCGCGGCGGCGTAGTTCCCCGCGCACTTCGTGAAACCGGTGCCGCCTCGCACGGCTCGAACATAATTATCCTCGACGAATATTTTCGTCGGGACAAGGCCTCCTTTGAAGTAAAGGCCAACGGGCGCGAGAATCGTCGCGAAAGTGAACGTCTTCGACGGGCGCACGGCAAGTATGGGTTCATTCGCGTATATGAAAGGGCGGACATAGAGCGCTGTGCCCGGCGCGGAGGGTATCCAAGCGGAATCAACCCTCACCAGTTCGGCTATCGTCTCCAGTGTTTCGCCCTCATTTATCGGGGGTATGCACATGCGGTCGCAGCTCTCGTTCATCCTCGCCATGTTTTGCTCGGGACGGAACATCACGACGCTGTCCATCGCTTTGTACGCTTTCAGGCCCTCGAAAATCAACTGGCCGTAGTGCAGGCCGCAGGCCGCGGGGTCAAGCGAGATAGGGCCGTAGGGAACGATTCGAGCGTCATGCCAGCCCTTGCCTTCGATATAGTCGATTATCAGCATGTGGTCTGTGAAGACCGTGCCAAAAGTTATGCCCCCCAATTCATCGGAGGTCGGGATATGCTTCGGTTTTGTCGTTTTTTCGATGAGCATTTCCAAATTGAGTATTCCTCCCAGCGTGTTATTAAGAAAATTTGAGTGGTGTCAAGTATACATCAATCGTTCAATTTTTCAATTTTATTTACATTATTTCAGAAATTTTACTCCGAACACCTTGATTTTTTTCGGATTTTCTGATAATTTTAAAAACGCCTGACAGGTTAAAATTTTAAGAATGTTTTCCCGATAAGAATGAGTTTGGCTTTTTTGCAATATAAGGGTCCGGTTATTTCAAACAAAAATCTTCGGTAATCGGATTTTACTTTATAACTCTTTTGTTTTCGGCAATCAGTAATGGATAAGGTTGTCTTTGGAAATGACGGAATTTTTTTAGTTTTGTTATCCGAATTATTCGACAGGAGGAGTGTAATATGCAGACAGATAAACTTTTAGACAATATCGGAAGGCAGATTCTGAAATCGTTGCAGGAGAACGCGCGTATTTCTTTCAGTGAATTGGGACGGCGCGTCGGTTTGTCCTCGCCGGCAGTGGCGGAAAGGGTCCACCGTATGGAGGAGGCAGGTTACATAAAGGAGTACAGGGCGATAGTCGACCAGGAAAAACTCGGCTTCCCCATCACCGCCTTCATCAGAGTGACGGCCACCGCGGGCAAGCTGAAGGAAGCGGACGACATGGCGCGCAGTATACCTGAGGTAATCGAAGGGCATCATCTTACCGGTTCCGACGGTTTTATCCTGAAAGTCGTCGTGGCGTCGATGGGACATTTGGAGGAAATAATCAACCAGATGGGCAACTACGGCCAGACGACTACGTCGGTTGTGCTTTCATCACCGGTGGAATCCCGCGTACTTACCCCGTTTTTTTCGCTGTATGACTAATTTCTCCGTTTTATAAATACAACGGCTGTGCTCATGGTACAATTGATATAAGAGTTCTCCAAGCGGCGGAGTCCCGCCGCTTGATTTCTGTAAACAGGACGGCAGTTCCGGGGGTATATTGATGAGCGACAACAAGCAGCAAAATCTCTTTGGCAAAGTACTTCCGCTGTCTATAGAAGAGGAGATAAAACACAGCTATCTCGACTACGCTATGAGCGTCATCGTGGGGCGAGCGATACCTGACGCGCGCGACGGCTTGAAACCTGTGCAGCGCAGGATCCTTTACGCGATGCTGGAGTTGGGATTAAGACACAATCAGCCGTTCAAAAAGTCCGCGCGCGTCGTCGGCGAAACGATGGGTAAGTACCACCCGCACGGCGACGCGGCCATATACCACACAATGGCCCGTCTGGCCCAGGATTTCAGCATGAGGTACATGCTTGTGGACGGGCAGGGCAACTTCGGGTCGATAGACGGCGACGAACCGGCCGCGATGCGTTACACGGAAGCCCGTCTCACTTCCATGGGCGAGGATATGCTTGCCGACATCGATGAGGAAACGGTGGACTGGGTCCCCAACTTCGACGAATCTCTTGAGGAGCCGACGCTTCTCCCATCGCTCATTCCCAATCTGCTTGTAAACGGAAGCTCCGGCATAGCGGTGGGGATGGCGTCCAACATGCCGCCGCATAACATCGGCGAGGTCGTGGACGCGTGCTGCGCGGTGCTGGAAAATCCCGAAATAGACCTGGGGGAACTGATGACGATAATCCCAGGTCCCGATTTCCCGACCGGAGGCGTTATACTCGGCAGGGACGGCATAGTCGAGGCCTATTCATCTGGACGCGGCAAGATCATATGCAGGGGCAGGACTGAGATCGAGGAGACGAAACGCGGCAAAGCGGCCGTCATCATAACCGAAATTCCCTACATGGTGAACAAGCTGAACTTGTTGGAAACTATAGGGAAATGCGCGCAGAACGGCCTTATAGACGGCGTTACCGATATGCGCGACGAGTCCGACCGAACCGGTATGCGCATAGTAATAGAGCTGCACCGCGACGCCGATCCCAACCTGGTAATCCGTCAGCTGTTCAACAGGACGCAGTTGCAGGCGACCTTCGGCGTAATAAATCTGGCGCTGATCAACGGCCGCCCGAAGGAAATGGGCTTAAAACGCCTCATAGAAGTGTTTCTGGAACACAGGCGCAGCGTCGTCCGCAGGCGCACGGAGTACCGTCTCCGCAAGGCGGAGGAGAGGGCTCACATAGTCGAGGGCCTGGTTCGCGCGCTGGATTTCATAGACGAGGTAATACGCATCATACGCTCCGCCCGTGACGTGCCGACGGCAAAGGGGAACCTCGTAGCCGAGCTCGCTTTTACTGAGATACAGGCAACAGCCATATTGGAGATGCGCCTCCAGCGCCTGACAGGCCTGGAACGGCGCAAACTGGAGGAGGAGCTTGCCAGCCTGCTGGCCGACATAGAGCGTTACCGCACTATCCTCGGAAATGCGGCTGTCCTTGACGCGGTGGTGAAGGACGAACTCAGGCAGGTAAAGAAGGGTTTCGCTGACGAAAGGCGAACGGAGATCCAGGATTCCATCGACGACTTTTCCGTCGAGGATCTGTTGCAGGAAGCTGAGATAGTCGTCGTCCTGAGCCGCGACGGTTACATCAGGAGAATGCCGCTCCAGGATTACCGGGTGCAGTCGCGCGGCGGAAAGGGAGTCAAGGGCGCGACCCCGAAACCCGAGGACGAAATTTCACTGATCAAGACGACCACAACGCACAACACGCTCTGCCTTTTTACAAACAAGGGCAAGATTTTCGGCGTCAAGTGCTATGTCCTGCCCGAACCAAAGACCGGCAAGGGAAAGCTGATAAGTTCGATAGCGTCGCTGGAGCCCGGCGAAAAAGTCGTGGCCTTCCGCGACATGAATCACGGGGACGCGAAATTCGTATTCCTCATCACTAAGAAGGGGCAGGCGAAGCGAATGCCCATCGGGGAACTCGATGGACTGACGAAGGTGGGAAGACGGGTGCTGGGCGTACGGGACGACGACGAGATAGCGCGCGTCCGCATCACCAACGGCAACGACGAACTTCTCTTCACGACGGCTGGAGGGAAAACCCTCCGCGCCCACGAAAACGAGTTCCGCCCGCAGGGACGAGCGGCCCAGGGCGTCCGCGGCATAAGGCTGGCGGACGGGGACTATGTGGTGGGCTGCGACGTCATAATCCCGGGCCGTCAGGTGCTGTTCGTCAGTGAAATGGGCATCGGCAAGAGGACTCCGTACGACGAATTTCCGGCGCACCACAGAGGCGGCGGCGGCGTGCGGGCGATGCGGCTCACTAACAAGACCGGCAAACTGGTAGGCGCTTGGGGCGTTTCGGAGGATGACGAACTGATGGTTATCTCGGGACAGGGAAGAGTCGTCAGGATAATGGCCTCAGAAATATCAAGCCTGAGCAGGCTTGCGACAGGATACATGATCGTGCGGCTAGACGGGGGCGATTCGGTGGCGGACATAAGCATCATCAAGTTCGAATCCGATATAATAAAAGGGGCGTGACGAATTGAAAATAGCGAGGGACGGATATCCCACCATAGCGGCCTTAATCTTCATGGCCGCCGGAGGATACCTGATATCGCCCTTTATAACGGCAATCCTCGCATTTCCGCTCGCTCTGTCGCTCTGGTTTTACAGGGACCCGGAACGCACTCCGGTTAATTCTCCCGACGCCTGGCTGAGTCCAGCCGACGGCCGCGTCGTGGAGATAGGGGAGGCGTCCGACTCCTACGCCGGTAACGTCATCAAAATAGGGATATTCATGAACGGCTTTGACGTTCATGTAAACAGATTTCCGTTCGAAGGGACCGTAGAGGAGATAGCGCACGTGCCGGGCAGGAAGTGGTTCGCCATCGCGCCCAAGGCGTCGGAGATAAATGAAAGGCTCTACGTGAGAGCGATGACTCCGTACGGCAGAATGACGCTCGTTCAAATTGCCGGTATTATGGCGCGAAGAATAACATGTTACACAAAACACGGCTCACATCTTGCGCGAGGCGAACGATATGGTATGATTAAGCTGGGTTCTAAAGTGGATATCTATATGCCAGCCTCCATATCGCCCTGCGTTAAGACAGGTGATAAGGTGCGGGCAGGGGAAACCGTGATAGGAAAGGCTAAAGGAAGATGAAAAGGAGACGGCGGATTCGCAGGCGGGTTCAGAACATTCCGTTCGAAAAAATCGTTCCTAACATGATTACGAGTGGCAGCGTATTGTGCGGTATGTTTTCGTTGATCATGACCTATCAGCGGCATTTTCTTCCGTCCGCCGTACTGTTGGTATTGGCGGTCTTTTTTGATTATATGGACGGCAAAGTTGCGCGAAGCCTGGGTGGAAGCAGCGCTTTTGGCGAGGAGCTGGACAGCCTCGCCGACGCGTTGTCATTCGGGGCGGCGCCGGCTTTTCTGATATACGCGAAATATATAGACGTTTGGGGCGGGATGCCCGGCGTGCTTGCCACCGCATTTTTTCCGCTCTGCGGCGTCCTTCGTCTAGCGAGGTTCAATGTAACGCAAATCAAAGGCTCATTTCAGGGATTGCCGATACCCGCGGCCGGGATGACTCTGGCTTCGCTGGTTATTGGCGGAATACCGCTGACTCCGGAACTCGCGGCGGCGGTGATGGCGGCGTTGGGAGTCCTGATGATTTCGGCAATTCCATACGGCAACCTTAAATTGCTCCGCAAGGGCAATGTAAACAAGATCAAATCGCTGTTCCTGGCGGGCGTAATAATGTCCTGCGTTGCCATACTGAGGGAAAAGTCGCTGCTGGCGCTTATAGGAATATATATCGCAAGCGGTCCGCTCGGCATCGACTGGGGCATGTGGCTCGCAAAAAACCCGGATACTGACGAAAAACCCGCCCACGAGAAAGAATAAAAACGGGCGGCAATCAGCCGCCCGTTTTTAATAAGTAGAAAACATTTCCCAGTTGAATCTCAACGGATCGCCTAATCGCTCCTTTCTGAGCTGTACCTTAGGCATCTCCACCACAACCAGCCCCGATTCTTCGTCAAGGTGGTATTTCTCGGCGTCGTTCTCGGCTTCGTAACCGATCACCGTGTTGGACGGGATCACGTTGTGCGAGTCCACTATCACGCGCCTGAGTTTGCAGTTCTCCCCAATTACCACTCCCTGTCCGATTATGCACTCGTCAAGGACAGAGCCTGAGTTGATTACGCAGTGGCGCGATAGCACGCAACGGTGCACTACCGCGCCTAAAACCTGGCTTGCCTCCGCGCGCAGGCAGCCTTCCACCGAACTGCTCATACCCTTTGCGGGATAGGTAAAGCCCGGCGGATCGGAGTAGGACACCGTGCGTATTGGCCACTGGGAATTGTAGAGCGTCAGCGCGGAGGGGTGCTGCAAAAGGTCCATATGAGCTTCCCAGTATGCCTTGAGCGAACCGACGTCCTTCCAATACGGCCTGTCGTTTCCCGGTATTTCGTTTGTCGAGAAGTCGTACGCCATCATCTTGCATTTTTCGTGCATACTCGGCATGATGTCCTTGCCGAAGTCATGGCTGCTTGATTCGTTCTTGAAATCGGACAGGATCACTTCCTCCAGTATTTCGCGCGAGAAGATATAGTTTCCCATCGACACGTAACTGTAGCCGGGGGCCGATTTTACTTCCGGCGGCCTTGGAGGTTTTTCGACAAAACCGTCAATCACGCCCTGTTCGTTTGCTGAGATACAGCCGAACGCGGTCGCCTCGTTGACCGGCACACGGTTGGCCGCGATGGTGATATCCGCCTTGTTTTCATAATGAAATTGGAGCATCTGGTCGATGTCCATCTTGTAAATGTGGTCCGCGGCGAATATGCACACATAATCGGCGTTGAACATCGTGACCAGGTGAAGATTCTGATATATAGCGTCCGCCGTCCCCTCGTACCACCGTTCGTCGGTCCACATCTGAGCCGGAGCGAGGTTGACAAAGAAGTTGCGCCCGCGGAGCGCGGGCCCGAACTGCCAGCCCTGTGTGATATGCTCCTGCAGCGACTGACTCTTGAACTGCGTGAGGCAGTAAATTGAGTAGATTCCGCTATTTACCAGATTTGAGAGTGCAAAGTCCACGATGCGATACTTCGCGGCGAACGGAACCGCCGGTTTTGCCCTGTACTTGGTAAGCGGCATTAACCGTTTGCCCTTTCCGCCCGCCAGCACCAGAGCGAGCACCCTGCCAATTCTTCCCTGCAACATTTTTTCTCCCCCTGTCCCTCCGGACGCTCGATCTTTGTTCCCTAAGTTTCAAAAGATAAATCTTTGTTTCCCCAATCCCCGCTCTTTAGTTTCCTGTATAAATCAATATATGACGAAATCGACTTATTCCAGGAAAAATCCGCCGACATGGCGTTTCTTACAAGTTTCTGCCAGCGGGGTTTGTCGTAATAGACGTCGAACGCCCTGTACATGGCCTTGAGGAGTTCGTCCGTCGAGTAGTCGCTGAAAAGGAATCCTGTGCCGTCGGGAGAACCGTCGAAGTCAATGACCGTGTCCGCGAGGCCGCCCGTACACCGCACTACCGGCACGGAGCCGTAGGACATCCCAATGAGCTGGGACAGGCCGCACGGCTCGAACAGCGAGGGCATCACCGTTATATCGGAGCCGGCATACGCGAGGTGGGCCATCTCATCGTTGAAGCCCATGAAACACCAGAAGCAGTCCGGGTAGGTCCGGCTGAACTGGTGCGCCCATTCCTCGTACTGCGGCTGGCCGGAACCGATGACCACCGCGCGGCAGTTGTCGATCATCAGCCAATCGAGCATGGTAAACAGAATGTCAATACCCTTCTGCTGCACCATTCTCCCGACGAATGTAACGATCGGCTTGCCGTCGTCATTCCAGTTGCACATCTCGATCAATTTTTTGCGGCAGACGGCCTTCCCTTCCATGTCATCCATACTGTATCCGGCCGGTATCAGCGGATCGTTTTTCGGGCTCCATACATCGTAGTCGATCCCGTTCAATATGCCCGTCAATTTGTTCTTCATGTTGCTGAACACGCCGTGGAGGCCGAAACCGCCCTCAGGAGTCTGGATATCCCACGAATAGTGGGGACTTACGGCGGTGATAGCGTCGGACACTATCATTCCTCCCTTCAGCAGGTTGGCCTGGCCGTAATACTCTAAGCCCTCTATCGATAAAGCTTCTTTCGTAATGCCCCACGAGCTGATTATGGACGGATCGATGATGCCCTGATGGGCGAGATTGTGTAATGTTATTACGACGTCGTACTCCGATCTGAGAGCCCTGTAATGTTTGTGCCAGCGAAGGGCCAATGATACTATCGAAGTGGGCCAGTCGTGGGTGTGAATGATGTCCGGTTTCCAGTCTGTGCATCCGGGTATTTCAAGAGCCGCGAGCGACAGGAAAGCGAATGGCATCATGGACGCATGTGAGAGAGAGTGCGGGTATACGTTGGGGTTAGTGAAGAGTTCCGGCTGATCGAGCAGGTACACCGGCACCCCTTCGACCTCGGCGCGGTAAACTTTCGCCGAGTACACTTTGTAGTCGAGTGCGACATGTATGCGTTCCGCGAGCGGCGAGCAGCTGTAACCGTGGTTTTTAACGCATTCCATGGCGCCGGGATACGCGGGCAGCAGTACCCGCGCGTCCACCGAGTGCCGGCAGAGTGATTTTGGAAGAGCCATTAGCACATCTCCAACCCCGCCCTGTTTAACGAGCGGGGCCATCTCCACCGTAACATGGAGTACTTTTAGCTGGTCGTCAAAAGAATCCATTTATCCAGCCCTCCTCTCAAAATGCCCCCTAGTAACCGCGGAATACCGTTCCATAAGCTTTTTCACAATATTCCTTAACTACCCTGTGCGTGTTGAAAAAGCTGGCGTTCAAAGCAATCGTGCTCTTCATCATCTCTATCCACTTGTGCCTGTCGGTGTAGTAGAGCGGTATAATCTTGTCTTCCAGCTTGTTATAGAGGTCCATCGCGTCCTGCCTCTCATCGTACTCTATCAGTTCGGCCTCAGTCGGGAGCGGGCCGATCGACCATCCGGTGACGTCCTCTATCCATCCCTCTATCCACCATCCGTCCAGAACCGAGAAGTTCATGACGCCGTTATGCACGCATTTCATTCCGCTGGTACCGGAAGCCTCCCTCGGGCGTATCGGTGTGTTGAGCCACACGTCGACTCCTGACGTGAGAAGCTGAGCGAGTTCCATGTTGTAGTTTTCGAGGAACACTGTCGGAATAGTTGTTTTGATCTCCTTTGAGATAGCGAATATGTTCTTAATGATGTCCTTTGCGGGGACGTCGTGCGGGTGAGCCTTGCCCGCGAATATAAACTGCACCTGTCCGACGCCGACGTCCATGAGCCTCTTGACGTCTGTAAAGAGAAGTTCGGCGCGTTTATACGTCGCTACCCTGCGGGCGAATCCGATTGTCAGCACGTCCGCGTCAAATTCCACCCCGGTTTCCTCCAGGACGCGGGCAAAGAGGCGCATCTTGGCCGCCTGGTGAGCCTTCCAAACCTCCTCCTCCGGGAGTTGGAGCGCCTGAATCAGACGGCTCGGATCGTTCCTCCACGCCGGTATGTACTTGTCGAAAAGCCGGGCAAAACCAGGACAGGTCCACGTAGTGGAGTGCACGCCGTTCGTAACGAAGTCGACCCTGTCGGTGGAGAACATCTTGCGGCTCACCTCCGCGTGTTTTTTGGAAACCGCGTTCACATAGCGGCTGAATTTCAGGCCGAGCTCCGTCATGGAAACGCCGCTGCCGCCGAGCATTCTTCGAAGCTGTGATGCGTTATATTCCTCCACCACACTTGAGATGAGATCGTAGGGGAAGTAGTCGTGCCCAGCCGCCACGGGTGTATGCGTAGTGAAGATGACCTCGTCGCGGACCTTATCGAAGTCCTCATAACCGAGTTCTCTCGTGAGTTCGAGAGATATGAACCCGGCGTGCCCTTCGTTGAGGTGGAATGTTTTGATGTTGTTGTATCCCATGTCGCGCAGCAATCGCAGACCCGCAACCCCAAGTACCATCTCCTGGCACAGACGGTAACGGTTGTCGCCGCCATACAGCTCCCAAGTAAGGCTTCTATCCCCCGGAGTGTTCACGTCGAAATCCGTGTCGAGGAAGTAGATCGGGAGCGGATATCCTGAGTGACCGACATAAACGTAACCCCATACGCGCACCTGTATGGTGCGGCCCTCAAGAATAACGGTCACCCTGTTATCGAGCCTTGTCAAGAGTTTCTCAGGCTCCCACTCGACCGGTTTCTCGATCTGTTTGCCTTCCTCGGTCAGTTCCTGTCCAAAATAGCCCTTGCGATAGAGAAGCGTGACGGCCACTACCGGAACGCCCAAGTCCGCGGCGCTCTTCAAAATATCACCCGCAAGGATTCCAAGGCCGCCGGAGTACGTCGGAAGATGCTGAGATATGCCGATTTCCATCGAAAAATACGCGACATTCCTGAATATCGGATTACGATCTAACGAACTCCTCATAGATGTGGAAAAATCTTCACCGTATAACAGTACGGACATATGTAAAAACCTCCTTATATTTTATCTGCCGGGAAGCGCGAATCCCAGTTCGCCCGCAAATTCCAGCAGAATGTCGTGGGGAACCGAGGTATGGGCCTCTAATATTTCCCACATTGCGTTCTGCAGTCTCCACTTGTCTATCTCTATATCAAGCTCCATTGCCCTCCTCCATAGGTTCGACAATTTTAACAAAGTAATTTTGTCATTTTTAAAATCTGCTTTTATAAGATTATCATAAAAAGCTTCTTCCATTCCAGCAGATAAGACTGATGTTTTTGGGTTAATTCCGATATTTTGCGCTTTATTCAAAATATTCTCCAACTGCGAACCGGATTCCAGCAGGTCCAGTATCGATTTCGCGTTCTTCGCCAGATTCTCCAGCATGTTTTCGTAGACCAGCTTGCCGATGGG
>Ga0099364_10006210_pt1 | contig 17458 bp, 14 predicted proteins | sample TergutTh196P3_FD_73070 | JGI IMG/M metagenome (GOLD analysis project Ga0099364, IMG submission 73070) | Microcerotermes parvus P3 segment gut microbial communities from Pointe-Noire, Republic of the Congo - Th196 P3 | ecosystem: Host-associated > Arthropoda: Insects > Digestive system > Gut ...
TGTGCTCTTCCGATCTGCCAAACAATGAACACCCAGCAATGAATACCCTGAAGTGGTTTACTGTGAGGCTCGTCATAGGAAAAAACCATGCAAGCACGATTTTTTCCTATGACACTCAAGTTCCCCGTTTCTGGGTATTCATTGCTGCTATTAATCTTTGCAAATTATTTCAATTTTACGTCGCTGGGTAGGGGCGCAAAGCGTGTGGGCTGTGTGCACGATCCGTTACCCTACGGCATCGGTCGTGCCATAGCCATGCTTTAGGGTGTTCATTGTTTGCAATTGTTCAGGTCTGCGTCGCTGGGTAGGGCGCAAGGCGTGGGGGCTAGTACCGAAAAGGTGCCTGACACCAGTGGATTTGTCTAAACACCGTGCCTGTTTAGACAAACTGGATTGTAGGCACCATTTTCTTACCTTGCTTTATTCTACGGGAGTAATGTAGCCGCGAAAATTTGGGCCGGTATATTTAACGGTTTCTTTTTTTTCCAAATAACGGATCATATTGACAACTTGTTCTTTATTATCTTCTGGCAAATTGACCGCAAGCGATTGGTTTCTATATTCACCGCTTTTAGCATCTCTGCCGTCTTCTGTCAGCCTTCCTACAGTTATGTCATTTACAGACACTATTGCAAAGTCACCAAAAAACCCCTCGGCAAGATGCCCGTTATAGTGGTATTTATCCATCATTATTAAGACAGTGCTTCCATCAAAATCATCGTCTATAGTTCCAGTCCAATAGGTTTTTTCTTCCCGTTCGATTATTTCCACTGTTGGTTCATCAATTATGTTTTCGCCCTGTTCCTCTGTTTCTATTTGCACTTCTGGGGTTAATAAGTTATCCTTTTCGTTGTATTGGCAAGCTGCCAAAAGCAACCCTGCAATCAACAAAATTGCAAATCCTAAAAACAATTTGTTTTTCATAGTACCCCCCGTAGGTTAAGTTATATAGGTACCTGCCATAGGTACCTGCCATAATTATACAAATAAATTAAATAAATGTCAACTAAACGCTAAAATTCGGGAAAATTTACATTTGTTAAGATATATTTTTTATATGAAATTATGGTCTTTGGCGAGTATGGTGAAACTATAAACGCTAACTTAATAATATTTAACCGCAGAGTCCGCAAAGCACGCAAAGAAAATAGAGGGTTTTTGTACTAAAACTTTGCGCCGCATCGAAGATGCGACTTAGCGTACTTTGCGGTTTATAAAGTTTAAGTTAGCACTTATGGTGCCGACAAAAATACCGAGATGCCCTTGACGAACAGCCATAAATATATTATATTTGTACAAAATGTACAAATTGTACAAAGCTAATGTCAACGACATCTGTGTTTATGATATTTGGAGGAAAAACAATGAGCGTAGTAGCTATTAAATCATCTAAAGCAAGGGAACATTTTTCTGAACTGCTTGATGATGCGGATAAAAGACCTGTTTTTATCAACAGAAAAAGGGATAAATATATGGTTCTTCCTACACATTTTATAAGCAGATCTGATTCATGGAAAATTAAAATTAGTTTTGGATATGATGATACGGAAGGAGAACGTGTTTATTTTACAAAAAACGCTGTTTTTCCGGATATTATTGGTTGGGGTAATTCAAAATCAGAGGCTATAAGTTCTTTTTCAGAAGGTATTACAGAGTTATGCCATGACTTTTATAACAACTTTCATATATACTCGGCAGCTCCAAACAGACAACAGCAAATAATGCCGGTGCTTAGGTTATTGTCAATCATTGTAAGCGGAGGAAATATTTCTGAGCTAATAATAGAAGAAGGCAAAAACTGATGCCTTCGTGGAAAGACTATGAGCGATTTCTTATACATGATGGCTGGGAATATATTTCTAAAAACAGCGGTACGGATAAATTTTACATAAAATATTTTTCTAATGGAGACATTCGGAAAACCCGAGTGTCTAAAAGCTCAAAAGAAATAGGTAAAAATTTATTCGCAGAAATATTAAAGAATCAAGTGTATGCTTCCAAGTCATATTTTACAAAAGTTTTATCTAACAAAAAAAACAAATCTGATGATACTGCAACGCGTTTCAAAAAATGAATAATTGAATATGGCTATGGCACGACTGGTGCCGTACAGTAAGCCCCACCCGCTTTGCGCCCCCCATCTCCCAGAAACCATGCTTAGGACCTACGGCTGCCCCAAGTTTAAACAGCCGTCGAGTCCGGAGCAGGGTCGTGTTCAAAGAACACGTTTCTGCTGTCCTGCATCAATGTTATAACAGCATATTTTTCTGCACTTGAATTTAATCTTTGCATAAGTCGGGTGAATCTACCGGTATAGTTACCCTCTCAATACTACAGGCTTTTCCGTCTTTGCCTATATCCAAGTATACGCCCTGCAAAGATAATTTTTCCCAGGCTTCTTTTGTCCAGTTTGGAATGCCGTTAAGGTATTCCTCTATGCGGGAATTTGTATCGCAGCCGCCGACAGATTCCAGGGAGCCTGTACGCCCGGCATCGCTTATCACGGCAGTTCCTTCGGGAAAAATACATTCATCGGCAGTTTGGACTCTTGTGTGCGAGCCAATAATGGCAGAGCATCGCCCGCTTGAGGTATAGAACAAAGTTTTTTTTTCAGCGCTTGCCTGAGCGTGAAAATCAACAATTATATAAGGCGTTTCCTGCCGGAGCTTTTCCAATAGCGGCGGAAGATTGATAAAAGGGCTGCTGCTGTGGATTCTGCTAAAACCGTTTTGCCCCAATAAAACTACAACCGCTATCTTTTCAGTCCCTGTTTTGTATATTTTATATCCAATTCCAGGCGCATCAGGATTAAGGTTGTTGGGACGCAGCACGTAGGATAATTTTTCTATATTTTCGTACAAATCTTTTTTATAAAAACAATAATCACCGGTTGTTAGTACGTTAATCCCCATTTTATGCAAATAAGCGGCATGATTTCTTCCCAGCCCTCCGCCTCCTGTTGCGCTGTCTGCGCAGGCAATGGCAAAATCATAAGGGAAACGGCGTTTTACTTCCGGCAGGGCGTTTTTTACCGTATAAATGCCCGATTTGCCTACAATTTCTGCAATATAAAATATTTTCATACACACCCTATAAAGGCTTGCGGCCATAAGAGAGGCCGGAGAGTGCCCTTTCAAATTCGGCAGCGGCGCGGTAATCTCCAAGATTCCGGCAGACATCCCTCAAATTGTACAATGCATCGTAATAATGAGGCGATAAACTTACCGCCCTTTCAAAACAATTCCTTGCATCATTATTATTTCCGTCAGAAAAATACAATACTCCCAAATTGTTCCATGTTTTTGGATTTTTTTCATTATGAATCAAAGCGGAAAGGTAACAATCTTCACAGAGTTCAAATTCTTCCATTTCGTAATACATTAAACCCATAGATAACCAGGCCTCGGCAAGGGAATTGTCAATGCTTAATGCCTGGTGAAAACTTTCAATCGCTATTTCATAGTCCCCTGTATTCTGCTGCGCAATGCCCAAATTAAGCCACAATGAGGGGTTCTCCGGCTCCATGCCCAAAGCCTTTTCGAACAGGAGAATAGCTTCGTTTGGACGGTTTGCCTCTGTAAGGGCAATTCCAGAATTATTTAAATTTGCCGCTGTTTCCATATTATATTTATAACATATATTGTATAATAATTCTAGCTATATAAGATGCGTAGTTTATCTGAGACTGAATTGTTTCCTCTTTTTTATGATAAGATACTTAGTGGGGATATCCGTACTTTTTCCGGTTTAAAGGAATTTGCCGCCTCTGTTACTGAAAACTTCAAATCTAATCCGGCTTTAATGAAGGGTTTTAATTTGATACGGCAATTGTATTGGGGGTTTTTTTCAGGTCTAAATCAAGAGACCCACAGCAGGTTATGGAAAGAACTGGTTATTCCTGATAAAGATTTCCCTGAAGCAGGGGATTTAAAGCGCACCCTGCAAATTTCAAACCTGTATATATGCATGCTTGATATTCACGGTTACACAAAATTCTGTATGGAATACAGGAAAAACCTTTCGATGATGCATATCCTTGACAGGGCCATTGAAAATGATGTTAGCCGTATTGCGGCTAAGTGCCATGCGATTAGTCAAAGGGAAAGAGGCGATGAAATTGTAATAGTAGCAGGCAGCGCTGCAGATGCAATTGCCGTAACTCTGGGAATTATCGATTTTTTTGGAAAAACCAATATATTGGCGAATCCTGAAATTTTTACAGGGCGATCGGGGGAGTCTTCTGTCCTGCCTGTATTTAAAGTTTCTGCGGGAATAACGGGAGGGAATACAACCAGCCCCCTTATTATTACCGAAAAAGGAAGCCTTTCCGGTTTTCTTTTAAATTCCGGGGCGCGTCTTCAAATACGGGCAAATGAATTGTCGGCTAACGAATCAAAGGTGATGATTGCAAGGCAGGTGGAAATGAATTTTCTTAAAGAAAATTCTCCTGTTAAAGACAGTCTTGCGAATAACAAGGCTTTGTATTTTTTTTATACCGGCCACATTGAATTTAAAGGGGTAATGATTCCTACCTGCGAAATTGTATTTTACGAGAATCAGAGGTACAAGGAAAATTTCAGTGCCGAGATGATTCGCCTGCTTACATCTATCAGGGAAAATTTATGGGAGCAGCGCATATTTTGCGATTTGGCAGATTTAATTATAAAGGCAGCTTCGGTCATGCCTAAATTTCGTGTAGTTCCGCAAATTCAAATCGCCGAGATTCAGGTTTTTACAAATGAATCGGTGGTTCATCTTGCTCAAAAGGCAGTCAAGGCATATAACGAAGATGAAGATTTTCTTCTTGCCGTAAAAATTTTAAATCAATTAATTGAAATTATTAATGAGATACCTTCTTTTGACCGTCATGTTTATGATTATATAATAGGGGTAAGTGATAAATATACTATGCTGCTTAAGCCCTATACCGATAGCCTTAAGGAGCAAGTCGAAATAAAAGCCCCTGAAATATACCACGGGAATTACCTTCCGGCATGGGTTGCCGCAAAAAAAAGTATTGTAATGTATGAAAAACTTTATGAAATGGGTTTAAATAGCAAGGCAATTACAAAAAAGAAAAGTTTGTGGTACAGTATAATTAAACAAAGCGATATGAATTTTAAACTTTACTCTGGAAAGAAATGAAAAATAAAAATAAATTTACAGGAGTTTTTATGTCGGTTTCATTAAAAGGGCGGTCATTATTGACATGGCTGGATTTTTCTGTTGAAGAAACACGTTATTTGCTGGAACTTTCTAAAAAAGTAAAAGCAGAAAGCAAAAGCAGCGTGCTTTTCCAGCGTTTTAGCGGAAAAACCATTGCTTTAATTTTCGAAAAACGCTCAACCAGAACCCGCTGTGCCTTTGAAACAGCCTTTGGAGAGGAAGGGGGGCATCCGGTTTTTCTTTCTACCGCTGACATACAATTGGGGGCAAAAGAATCGGTTGAAGATACCGCCAGGGTTCTGGGCAGAATGTTCAGTGCAATTCAATTCCGGGGTTTTAAGCAGGAAACAGTAGAAGCCCTTGCCAGGTATTCGGGCGTGCCTGTTTACAACGGCCTTACAGACACATTTCACCCGACACAGGCACTTGCGGATATAATGACATTGGAAGAAAGTTTTAGCCCGATAGAAGGCAGGACGCTCTGCTTTGTCGGAGACGGCAGAAATAATGTAGCGTCTTCGCTTATGGTGATCTGCTCCATGCTGGGCCTTAATTTTACCGTTATAACGCCGCCGTCTTTGAATCCTGATATTGCTTTAAAAGAAATATGCGAGCCTATGGCAATTGCCTCTGACGCTAAAATAACTGTTACTTCCGATTTAGCGGCGCTTGCCGGCGCAGATGCCGTTTATACTGATGTATGGGCTTCTATGGGAGAAGAGGGAATTAAAGAAGAACGCATTAAACTGCTGTCCCCCTACCAGGTGAATCAAACATTAATGGACAAAACCGGCCGCAAAGATTCAATCTTTCTACACTGCCTGCCGGCGGTAAAAGGCGAGGAAGTTACCTCTGCCGTAATTGACGGGCCGCAAAGCCGTGTCTGGGATCAAGCCGAAAACCGCAAGCATACAATTAAAGCAATAATGCTCGCAACCCTGACATAGACAGCCCGTTAGGTAACTTATCTCGAATATTTAAAGTTTTCTTTGTATTCCAAGGATTGTAAGGTCGTCATATTGCTCGTCTTCTTTTAATTGAGTGTAATAAATATAGGCATTGTCTTGCGGGCACTCGCTTGTATTTGAACAATAATACTGGTATTGGAGAAAAGTCTTTTTAAGAAAGGAATCTACTTTTTTATCTACCATAACTAAATCATCTTTAGCTGCCTTTGGATCTTTATAACAACGAAACATTTTTTCTACAGAAATCAAGGCAATTATCAATTCGCCCATATTGCCCTTACAGCCAGAAAAATCAAACTGCAAACTTACATCGCCTTCGGGGTCATGAAGTTTTTTAAGGCTGAAAGTTTGGCGGTTCATGACAGCGTTAATAATTTTCTCTGCCCGCTGCGCCCCAAATTCTTCTGTGCCAGCGATGTTTTTAAACATCCTGTTTTTTAATTTTCTCCTTGACTCTTCAATGCCGTCTGTATAAAGCAGCAGTATATCGCCTGGTTTTAAAGTAAGGGTTTGCACATTATAGCCCCCTTTTAATTCCACTAGATCATTTGTGAAAACCCCGGCTGCAGGCGACTGAGGCAGGGTAATTTTTTTTATGCATTTTTCACCGCTGTCAAGTATTCTTATAATATTATCGCCTGCATTGCAAAAATGAATATCCCCGTTAAGCGAATCAAACAGGCATAGGGAAAAAGCGGCAAAGCGCCCCTTAAAACCCACTTTTTCGATAAAACCATTAATTTGATAAACAATTTCCTCGATATTTGTTCCCTGTATATTCGGCTTCCATTGCTTGAAATAATTTAAAAACATGGCAGCCACCTGCATCATCAGCATGGCGGCGGGAATTCCTTTTCCCGCAACGTCGCATTTTATTACTGCATAGTACCTGCCGTCAAGATCCTGGTAATCAATATAATCGCCTGACACTTCCTTTGCCCCCTCGTAATACCCATAGAAAAAAGCATTTTCAGTATCTTTATAGCCGTAATTAAGTTTATTGCCATACTCATCGATCTTAAGGGGCAGAAGTTTTTTTTGCAATTCTCTGCCAATTAACATATCCGGCTCTCTTGAAACTGTTTTAATTAAGTTATGCGTAAATTCCTTAGACGATAATATTAAAGCCCCCGTAATGCCGAATGCCAATACAACAAATGCGGATGCAAATATTATTTTAACAGGCAAAAAGGCAAGGAATATTACAGGCAGCACAAGCGAAAGGGCAAAGGCCGTAAGTTTTAAGCGTAATCCCAACCCTGGTTTTAATACGGCAAATAAGCCCAGAAGCAGAAGAAGCATTATAAATACAATCAATGCAAGAGGGTTAATGATTTTATCTTCAAACGGCAATGTCCATGTTGATCGCCATATATTGGAATAATCGCCAAATTTTACTGTTTCTTCCACAATTTGATACCTAATCTACTTAATATAAATTTTTGACAGAGAATTTACAAGGGATAAAACAGCCTAAAAAGGAGGCTCCTATACCATGCCCCACTCGCTTTGCGCCCCTACCAGAGCCTTGACACATACATTGACAGCCCCTAAACTATACCCATGATTAAAGGAATCTCCGCAGTGGCTTTTGACCTGGACGGGACTCTTTACCCTAATTACCGTTTTAATATCCGGCTTTTGCCGTCCCTGTTTAAATACTGGCGGCTTCTTTCGGCTTTCGGCAAAGCCAGAAAACAACTGCGGATTGAGCAGGAAAACCAGGATTTTCCATCAATATATGACTATCAGACGCAAAAAACGGCGGAATTTATGCGAAAACCGGCGGATCAAATTAAAGAAAAGATTGAAAAATTTATCTACAAGGATTGGGACCGCCATTTTCTTAAAATAAAATTATTTTCCCATGTAAAAGAAGTTTTAACAGAATTTAAGGCTGCGGGGCTAAAATTGGCAGTTTTATCTGATTTACCCCCTGAAAAAAAGCTAAAAAATTTAGGTCTTGAGGGTTTTTGGGACACTGTGCTTTGTTCTGAAAAAACAGGAAGGTTAAAACCTGCTGCGCGGCCTTTTATCGAGCTTTCAAATTCCCTGAAAATTCCGGCTATGCAGATACTTTATGTGGGCAACCGTTTTGATTACGATATTATCGGAGCCAGCCGGGCGGGCATGAAAACCGCCCTTATTGTTAAAAATACGGCTAAAAAACCATACCCCGAAGGGAAAGTAAAAACTGATTTTTTATTCAATAACTATCGTCAATTGTATGATTATGTGCTAAAATAAAGCTATGGATATTGGACATCTTATTACAATCGGCATAGTAATCTTAATAATTGTGCTTTTTAGATTGATAGATAAAAGCAGAAACTCATTGGGCAAAGTCGGCAAATACATTGATAAAAGCAAAAGCGAAATTGACGACTATTTTAAAAGAAAAAGCCTGGAAATTAAAAACTTCAGCATAAACCTGGATGTAGAAAAAAAATCGGCTGATCTTTTAATGCAGAAAATTCAAAACATTACAAGGGAAGAATTAAATAATAAGGTCAATGCCCTTGCTGCGATAGACGAACGAATTCGTGATTACGATTCATCGCTGGAAGAATTAGTTGAAATGACAGGAAGGGTTCAGGAAAATCTAAACCTTATTCAGGAAGAATCTGCCTATGTTGAAGGCGTGGGAAAACATCTTAATGAGTTCAGTGAAAAGGCGGAATACATAGAAGGCCGGATAGATAATTTTGAAAAAAAACTTGTATCCATAGAGCAGTCTTTTGTTTCTGAAAATACAAAAACACTGGAAAAAGCAGTTGACAGCATTATGAATGAAACCCGTTCTACAATAATGGATTTTGAAGAAAGCGCCCAAACCATCGAAAGAAAACTTGAAGAACACAGAGACGCAATAGAACATTTTGAACGCGGGCGTGAAGAACGCATGGAAAGAGATGGGGCAAAAATTGAAAAGCTGCTGACTGAAGCGTTAAACAGAGCCGGCAGCAGGGCAGACAAAACCGAAGAAGCCGCCCTTTTAAAACTTAAGGAACAGGCTCAGGAACGCATTGCCCATATGAAATTGCATTTTGAAGAAAAAATTAAAACTGTTCAGGAAACAGTTAAATCTAAAGCAGGAGACATTCAGGATCATTTAAAAAGCAGCAGGGAAGAATGGAAAGCCGAATCCGCTGCGATAGAAGCTGCTCATAAATCATTCAATGCAGTATTAAAAAAAGATATTAATGAAATTAGGCAGCAATCTGAAGATATCTCCTCCATGATTCAAAAACAAAATGAAGAATTTAACGGGATAATTTCAAAACAAAAAGAAGCATGGGAAAAATTAACACGAAGTACCGGTGTGGATATAATTACAGCGGTAGAAGACCGGTTGGAATCGTACCGTGCAGGCCAGGAAGAACAGTTCAATCAATTGGCAGGCATTGCAGATGACAACCTAAAAATGAAAGCGGAATTTGAGCTTTCAATACAAAAAGCAATAGACAAAGTAAATCAGGATTTTGTCAAATACAATAAAGAAATAGAAGAAAATTGGGATAAAGCATCCGGGGAATTCAGCAACCATCTAAAGAGCGTAAAAAACGAATTGGCGGGCATAGATCAGGAAATTGCCGAAATTAAAGAAAAGTCATTCCAGAATGTTTCAAAAAAGCTAAAAGGTTTCGAAGACGAATTCCTTACGGATTTGTCCAAACGAAGCGCCGAAATAGACATTCAATTGGCGGAATGGCAGGAAAATACAAACAAACGTATTGAAGAGCTTTCTGAAAGCGCGGTCTCCAAGCGGCAGAAAGCAGAAGCAAAAATGCTGGAAGAAATGAAAAAAAACCTGGCGGTACAGGGAGAAAAACTAATTGCAGACCTTGACAGGCTTAAAACAGAAACAGTTGCATTTGAAGAAGGTATCCGCGAAGAAATGAATGCAGCCGATGATTCAAAAAAATCCTTTAGAGAACAGCTTGAACGCGATCTTGATGAAGCAAAATCCATGTCAGAAAACGAACTTAACAAAAAAATAAGCGAGTTCGGGCTTTTTGTCACAGACACTTTGCGTCAAAACCAGCGCGACCTTGATACTCAAATCCGCGAACTTGCCTCGGATCTAAAAGAGCAGATAAGCAATTTGAAAACTACTTCAGAAAATTTCCGCAGCAGCGCCGATGAATGGCAGAGCCAATACAGCGTCAGAATGAGGGAACTTGACGAGGCGCTGGAAGAGACCCGCCGCAGGACAAGAGAGCTTACTGCGGAAAATGACGAACGTTTTGTATCGACCAAGGCTTCCCTGGAAGAGATACGAAAAGAATTGGCTGTGCAGTCCAAACTCTTTAACCGGACAGATTCCTTAAAAGCAGAACTTAGCAATTATGTCGAAGATATGAGCAGCAATATAGAACGAATTTCACAGCTTAAAAATGATATAACAAGGTTTGAAAATCAATTTACGCAGATAAAACGGCTGGAAGATGATGTAAACGCAAAAATGACCCGTTTCCTTTCTGAAAAACACCGAATCGAAGTAATGGAAAATGATTTTAACCGGATGCTGACTATATCTCAATCGGTCGAAGAAAAACTTTCACAAGTTTCCAATTCAGACGATATTTTACAGAATATGCAGATTCAGTTAAGGCATCTGGAAGATATCATTAAAGAAACCGAAGAAAAATACCAGCGTGTTGAACGCAAGAGCAAAACAATCCAGGAAACAAACGACGGCATAGACAGGAATTTCAGGGCATTGCAGGAAGACGAACAATCAATAGAAAGGCTTAAAGAAATAATCACCGTATTAAAAAATGATATGAAGGAGATCCAGAGTTCTGTTGAGACCTTGTCGGCAGAAAATGAAAGAGCAATGGAAGCCGCTGAAAAAGTATCAACTCTGGATGAATCAATTAAACACCTGGAAAAACGCATAGCAGAGATGAATGTAGCGCGGGAAGGGCTTGCCCGCCTTGCCACAGAAATGCAAAACCTTGAAAAAGATGCAAAATCGCAGGTAAAGATGATTCGTACCATGCTGGATCGCGAAGAAGGAAACACTTTAGCCCGGGCAGGCAAGGCGGCGGAAAAAAACCCGCTTTCTGTTGATATTCGTGAAAATATCATCAAGCTAAAAAGGCAGGGCTGGAGCGTGGATGAAATTGCACGAGCCTTAAAAATCTCCAAAGGAGAAGCTCAATTGTACATAGATATTGGCCTTAAGGATTGACATAAATGGCAAAATGGTTTAAAATTATACAAGATGGCAGAGGAACTTTTATAATGAAAAAAACAATAATAACCTTGTCTTTTTTAATCATTTTTATAAGCGCACCGGCTGCGCAAAACGTCGATGGTAATTTTGACTTTGCGACGATTAATGATTATGCAAGAAGCAGCAACAGAGATACAAAATTGATAGCCCTTAATTTACTCGAAGAGGCTCTTGCGGAAGGAGCCGACAGTAATGAAATCTACACTATACTTGACTATCTTGCCCTGGAAGGAACCCAATACAGAACTACAGGGCTAGTTATGAATGACCAGCCCGACCTAAGGCAGGAAGCTGTAAAATATCTAGGCCAATTGGGTACGACAGAAGCCTTAAACACGCTTATTAGAGTAACTCAGGTAGAAAAGGAATTATTGGTTATTTACGAAACGGTAAAGGCTTTAGGCATTATCGGAATAAATAACAAAAACCAAGCGGTTAATGCCATAACCATGATCTTTAACAAATACCAGCAGCGTATGCCCGACAACAGGCTGGCAATTTTAACAATTGAAGCCATTGATAAAATTGGAGATAAAAACAACGGCATCGAGGATCGCGGCGCAATCAGGCTTTTGTCAAGAATTGCACAAGGCCCTTTCCACAATGCTGTAAAGGATCACGCCCGCCAGACAATCCAAAATTTACTGAAATACGCTCTAAGGGAATCTAACTAGGAGTTTGTCGGGCTTTGCCCATTTAGACAAATAAGACAGGCTCCTAACGTTTCCAGTACTGAGGGGTAAAAAGCACTACTACTGCCCAAAATTCCAACCGCCCTGCTATCATTATAAGTGAATAAAACAGCTTTAACGGAGCCGGGAAACTGCTGAAATTCTGCAAAAGTACCCCGGATCCGAAACCTGCCCCTATATTTCCGGTCATTGAAACAGCGGTGTTAAACGACAAAGAAAGATCGTAGCCTGCCGCCGCAGTAACTATTGTTGCAAGGGCAATAACAGAAAAATAAATAAACACAAAACCTGCAACGCCGTAGACTACATCTTTGCGGCCAACCTTGCGGTTAAGCTGAATGGAGAACACCCCCTGTGGGTAAATTATCCGTTTAAGTTCATTGACAGCCTGTTTAAAAAGTACCGTTATGCGAATAACTTTTAAGCCCCCGGCAGTAGACCCTGAACATCCGCCTATGAACATAAGGCAAAAAAGAACAGCCTGCGATAAAAAAGGCCAGCTTGTAAAGTCCGCCCTTACATTTCCGGTACTTGTAAAAATAGACGCCGTCTGAAAAGTACCAATGCGGATGGCATCGGCAATAGAATCGTATTTTGAAACCAAATTTAAGCTGATAATAAAGGCAGAAACAAAAAATATTATTAAAAAAACTTTAAATTCGGTGTTATGAGCCATGTCCCTGAATTTAAGACGGAATAGCCTGATATACAGATTAAAGTTTATTGCGGCAATCAGCATAAATACTACAGTAATCCAGTCGATAAATGCAGAATCGTAAAATGCAAAACCGGAATTTTTTGTGCTTACCCCTCCTGTGGCCATAATTGTAAAACCGTGGCAGAAGGCATCAAACCAGTCCATGCCGCCAAGCCTGTACAGAAGCGCCAAAATAACCGTAAAAATACAATAAACCCCCCATATTATTTTTGCAGTATAAGTTATCTTAGGGGTAATTTTATCTTTTTCGGGGCCGGGCGTTTCAGCCTTAAAAAGCTGGAAGCCGCCTATTCCAAGCAAGGGCATAAGGGCAACTGTAAGGACAATAATCCCCATGCCGCCCGCCCAATGGCTCATGCTGCGCCAAAGAAGAAGGGAACGGGGCAGAATTTCAATGTCCGAAAAAGTCGTAGCGCCTGTAGTGGAAAAACCGCAGGTACTTTCAAAAATTGCATCGGAAAAACTTATTCCCAGCCCCGAAAAATAATAAGGAAGGCTGCCTGCCAGACTTGCAAAAACCCATGTTAGAAAAACAAGCAAAAAACCGTCCCTAATGCGGATGCCAAAGGAAGTTTTTTTTATAAAGAAGAATGAAAAAAATGCAAGACTTAAGCCCGGAACCAAAGGAACAAGAAAAGCCCTTATCATATTATATTCACCAAGAACAATAGCAAGTACAAGGGAAGGCAGCTTTAAAAGGGTAAGCCCCCCTATGATAATTGAAAGCAACCTGAATATTGTACTGCTTTTCATACCTCATCCTTCCTGCCAAAAACAGAAGGAGCAAAAAAATCCTCAATCTCTTTTTCACTGCCTTTATTTACCAAAAGAATAATCTTGTCATAAGAGTTAAATACATAATCTCCTTTTGGAATAAAAGAAATTTCATCCCTGTTTACCAAAAGAATCAAAGCGCCTTTTGTCAGTTTAAATGATGTAATGGGTTTTCCATCTGCAGGAGAATCTTTTTCTACCTCTAATTTAAGAATTTCAAGCGACCCGTCTCCAAGGCTGTGTATTTCACGCACGCCTTTTCCGAACAAATTTGAATAGACGGCATCTACAATAACCTGCTCCTTTGGAATTACCACGTCTATGCCCAGTTTCATGGCAATATTTTCATAACCTCTCCCTGTCACCATTGCAATTGCCCTTTTTACACCTAAGGATTTAAGATAGATAGACGTAATAATATTAACTTCCTGATTTTCTGTGGAGGCAATAATAAGGTCCAGGCCGTCAAGCTGTTCTTCTGCAATAAAACTTTCATCCGAAATATTTTCGTTAAGAACCAAAGCTTCGGGAAAACGGGCGGCAAGTTCTTTGCATACATTATAGTTATGGTCAATAATTATAACCCGCCGGCTTCTTCTGGGCAGCAAGGATTGCAAAAAACCGGAAATAACAGTTTTCTTGCGAAGAATCCCTTCTGCAACCAAAGTTCCAATACGCCCGCCGCCGGCAATTCCAATTCGCTGCAATGGTTTTTCATGAATGCCTGCAAGCATAAATATACTTTCCATTTTTGATTCATCTGCAAGGATATGTACCCTATCTCCGCCTTTAATGACAGTCGTCCCGGAAGGAAGAATAAATTCTCTAGAGGGAAAACCTTGATCTTTTGCAGGCAGATCCCTTTCAAGCAGCACTATAAGGCTGTCGGAACTTACAAGTGAACGGTAATCTTTAAGGCAAAGCCCGTCAAACGTGCTTCCATTGGCGGCAATAACAGAACCCAGCTTAAAGGTAATATCTTCAAATTCAATAATATTTCCCAAAGCCCCATGGGACAAGGCTCTAAGAACAGCTTTAGCGGCTTCTATATCAGGATGGATAATACAGTCAATCCCCATTACGCCTAACTTTGTATATTCATAGTTTCTTACATAGGCAATTTTAAAAAGTTTTGGATATTTGGAAGAGGCAAGGCCGCAGATAATCATATTCATTTCGTCAGAATCGCCTGCACAAACCAGGGCCTCGGCTTTTGCAATACCCGCCTCTTCCAGAACAGAAAGATTGTTTCCATCGCCATGCAGAACCATGCAATCCAGCCGGTTTGATGTATGACGGGCTTTTTCTTCATCAGGTTCAATTAAAGAAACAGTATGTTTTTCCTGTATAAGACGGCGGGCCAAGCGTATACCAGTAACACCCGCTCCTACAATTATAACTTTCATAGTTTTATTATATCACGATAATTAATATAGGGAACTTCTAAAAACTTCAGTTTTTAGAAGTTTGCCTACCAGTGGGAGAAAATTGCATTTTCGTAAGTTGTTACCACATAAGGAATTAGCAATTTTCTCCAAGGTACCTCTAAAAACCTAACCGAGGTTTTTAGAGGTACCAAATATATACAGAATCAATGTTTTTATTTTATAATCTTAGAATATTGGAAAAAGCTATGTTGACTGATAATACACTGTGCCTTTGCATAACCGGCACCGGCACTGATGCCGGAAAAACCGTTGCGGCCTCAGCCCTTGCCCGCGCGGCTTTAGCCGCAGGTTTGCGCACGCTGGTGATCAAGCCGGTGCAGACAGGAAGTGTTCCCGATGAGCAGGGCAGGCTGCATGCGCCCGATATTCTTGTTTGCCGCCATGCCGCGCCAGGGGCAGATACGCTTAACTTTGAGCAGTTTGTTCCCGCCTGCTCGCCCCACCTTGCAGCCCGTCTTGAAAACAAAAGCAAATCTCTTGCTGCCTGCAATCTGCTCAATAGTATTAAAAAAGCGGTACGGGAATGGATTGATGCAAACAAATCAGCTCAACAGGGCAATATTGTTTTACTGGAAGGCGCAGGCGGCCTGCTTGCCCCCCTTAATGAAACGGAAACCCTTGCCGACCTGTTCTTACTGCTCGGCTGGCCGGTACTGCTTACTGTTGACAACAGGTTAGGCGCGGTAAATCATGCCTCTCTTAGTCTGGAAGTACTTAGTTCCCGTAAGATTGACTGCCCGGGTTTTATAATGACCGAAACAGAAAAAGTACATAACGAACTTGACTTGACCATTCGCAGGGACAATCCCTTGATAATAGCAAGCCTTAGCAAAAAACCCTGCATGGCTGAATTGCCTTATCTGCCCGGACTGAATGTGCAAGATCCCGCACAGAGGGATGAGGCATGGGAACAGGCTGCAAAGAAAATGGCGCCCGTTCTGGAGGCTGTTTTTACAAGGCAAAATTTAGGGGAAACTTCAAACCAGGAAGATGCTAATCTTCTTGACTTTGACAGGAAACATCTCTGGCACCCTTATACTTCGGCCCTGCGCCCCATCCGTGCCTGGGAAGCTGCAGGCACCAGCGGTTCGCGCATCAGGCTTAAGGACGGGCGCGACCTTATTGACGGCATGGCTTCATGGTGGTGCGCCATTCACGGCTACAAGCATCCTGCATTAATACAGGCGCTGAAAACACAAGCGTATACTATGCCCCATATAATGTTCGGGGGGCTTACCCATGCGCCTGCCGTAAATCTGGGCAGAAAGCTGCTGGATATGGTTCCCTCAGGTCTTGAACATATCTTTTTTGCCGATTCAGGGTCAGTGGCTGTGGAAGCGGCCCTAAAAATGGCCCTGCAATACTGGAAGGCAAATGGCAAAAAAAACCGCAGCAGGATAATGACTGTAAGGGGCGGCTACCACGGCGACACTCTTGGAGCCATGAGCGTATGCGACCCTGAAAACGGAATGCACTCTCTTTTTTCAGGCATAGTACCGGAGCAGATTTTTGCCCCCAGACCAGAATGCCGTTTTGACGCGCCTTACGATCCGGCAAGCGAACAGGCCTTTGCCGAGACTCTTGCAGCCAATGCCGATTCTGTCGCAGCAGTAATTCTTGAACCCATAGTTCAGGGCGCAGGCGGGATGTGGTTTTACCACCCTGATTTTTTGCGGGCAGTACAGGGCCTGTGCAAAAAATACGGCATTCTGCTCATCCTTGACGAAATTGCCACGGGCTTTGGCCGCACGGGCAGGCTCTTTGCATGCGAACACGCGGGCGTAGAACCTGACATTCTCTGCCTGGGCAAGGGGCTTAGCGGAGGGGTAATGACACTCGCTGCAACCATTGCCTCGCGTAAAGTTGCCGAAGGCATTTCGCTTAAGGGCGGTGTATTTATGCACGGCCCGACCTATATGGCAAACCCGCTTGCCTGCGCCGTGGCGGGGGCAAGCCTGGAACTTATAGCAAACGGAGACTGGCAGGAGGATACAGGGCGTATTGAAAAAGCTCTGCGACAGGGGCTATCTTGCTGTGCTGGTAAGAAGGGCGTAGCGGATGTCCGAGTTCTAGGCGCCATCGGCGTTGTAGAAATTGAACATGAAGTGAACGTAGAACGGCTTACAGCCTTTTTTGTGGAACAAGGCGTATGGATACGCCCCTTCCGCAAATTGATCTACCTTATGCCGCCTTACATTACTTCAGATGACGATATTGCAGTACTTTGTTCTGCCATTTACCGTGCCTTGGATCAGGAAGTTTGGAGGTAATTAAACAATGGCATTCGTACTGATTTTTCTTTATGCGGTTTTAATTTTATGGCTGGGCCTTATTGCCTCGCGCCGTACGCCCGACAGCTTCTATGTAAATAACAGGCAGAGCGGGGCATGGGGGGTGGGTTTTTCGATTTTTGTCTCCTGCGTAGGCGCCTCTGCAACCATAGGCATGAT
>Ga0099364_10006211_pt1 | contig 17458 bp, 11 predicted proteins | sample TergutTh196P3_FD_73070 | JGI IMG/M metagenome (GOLD analysis project Ga0099364, IMG submission 73070) | Microcerotermes parvus P3 segment gut microbial communities from Pointe-Noire, Republic of the Congo - Th196 P3 | ecosystem: Host-associated > Arthropoda: Insects > Digestive system > Gut ...
CAAAAAAAATATTTTTTAAAAAATTTAGACACGAACGGCAATCTGTTAGGGATGTAATATCGGTAGAAAATGAACGCACACACCCGCGACAGCGAGCCGGCGACAATGCCTATTGTCTTCGGGTCATGTCTCAAATAATCTGAATTCAACATAATTACAAAGTTCTCATAATTAACATATTTGCCTTTGAATATGTCAATTATGTAAAAATTATGTAATTCTGTTAATTTTAGCTAATCTGATTATTTGAGCTATTACCCTTAATTTTATTAGCAGGGCATCCCGTTAGGGATGTGATATTAATCATGTATTTTTTGGATGATTATTTTTGCAAAATCGATTTTGCAAAAAAAAATACTAAAAAAATCCGTGAACATCAGTCAAATCAGTCAAATTCGTGTATCCCCCTGATATCTCCGACAATTTGCATTGCACCCCGGATCCCGGATTTTATTATTTTTTCGTTTTTTTCTGCACTTCCGCCATCGTTGTCCTGTCCAAAGGGTAGAACTTCATGCACACGATATTTATACCCCAGCCGAGCATTGGCAACCCGCAATAACAAATCATTGCCACCCAAAACAAAGCGTCGGAATAAGGCGTGTTCACCGTCGGAAATGTGCTGTATCCGGCTAATATGACCAATGCACCCACTATTACGTTAGTCAGAGAGGCAATGACCTTGTCTACAAAACTGAACATCGCTCCTATCATTCCGGGCAAATATTTTCCGCTGCGTGTAGCCTCATAATCAGCGCAATCAGAAATCATGGGGATGATAATGCTTGTGTTTGCGTTCATAAAACCGCCACGCAATGATATGAATATCAGGAACAATACGGTAAACCACCCCCAGTTTGTGAAACTCAAAGTTGCAGGTATGCCCAGCATAAAAAGCGCGAATATCAGGATTGTAGAGACCATGCTGCCATACGTGCCAAACAGGAACGCCGCCTTTTGCCCAAACCGACGGGCATATTGGGCGCATAACAGCGAAACGATGACGACCGGCATGAATACATACAGGTTTAACAGCCCTAAAAGAGCAAAATCTCCACACACTATCCCAAAGAGTATCACCATTATAACAGCATTTGACATCACGCTTGAGAACAGTTTATCAGTTCCCGCCGCAATCATCAGTAATTGCACGCTACGGTTGTTGCGCAGCGCTTCCCAGCCGTCTTTAAATTTAATTTTCGTAGCTTTTTCCTCAAGGGCGAAGTATTTTGCCCTGTCTTTTTGCCATATACCTGTCACAGCCAGAGCTGTACATGCCGCCGAAAATAAAACAGTGAGTAAGAAATACTCGCTAAACATCGCCACGTTGAAATCGCCGTGTTTGACAACTAAAACGTTGCTGACCAACAAACTGACGCCTACAAACAGAAAAACATTTATTACCATGTCGAAGGCTGCAAAAACAGACCTCTGTTTGGGGTCGTTGGTCAAAGCGCCTAATGCTGCGCGTGTAACGCAAAATTGAGCGCTGTAGCCGATGATATGTATGACGCAGGCGAGGATGAACAGCGGTATTTGCGCCCAGCCGGCATACTGGCAAAGGTACATCAGCAGCAGCGAAAACATCATAACAGCATTGCCAGCTATCATATACGGTCGGAACTTGCCAAACCTGCCGTTAGTACGGTCTATAAACCAGCCGGCTACAGGGTCAATAATTCCGTCAAAAATTTTCATCGACATGATAAGCCCCGACACCATCGCAATGCCCATGCCTAACACGCCTGAAGCAAAATAGACGATGTAGAGCATCAAAAAATAATACATGTTCACAGCAGTATTATTGAGCGAAAATAGCCCTATTTGCCATATATTGGAGCGATGAGACATTTGCGAATGACTGAATAATTGAATAACTGAATAATTGAATAACTGAGTGATTGAATAACTGAATGATTGAGTGACTGTTACAAATATTGGAATGCTGTGCTCATTCTGTCCTGTTCTTCTCTGGCAATCTTGTATTGTTGTGCTAATTGCTTCCAATTTGAAACGACCGTCGCTGTCTGTTGAATTATTTCTTCAGCCTGATTGTTTGTCAGTCTGAAGAACGGCGCTACTTCTCTTGTCAGGTTTAAATCGAGCGAATTATCGTGCGCCGAAATATTTAATTTCAAACCGGCTCCTTTCGGGTTTGGGTTAATATCATAAGCCGGCGACAGCGTCCAACCGGCAGAGGTCAATAAAAAGCCGTGATTTCGCAGATGGTCGTCGGTATTGCTGACACATATTGAAAACACGATGCGTCGAAACAATTCCTCTAAATCAGCGTCTATGCGTGCACCCTTCCTGATAATAAATTCTGCTAATTCCAAATAACTTGCGCCATCCTGAAAACTTGCGCCATCGATATAGCCTAACAGCGTCATTGCCGATGCAAAATGCAATCGCTGACCGTTATTTGTCCGGTCAAATCGTTTTGTCAAAAAAGTATGGTGACGTCCGTAAAATTTTTTTGCGCTTGCTGTCGCTACATTTATTCCTGCTTTTGCAGCCAATTCGTTGATTATCATTTCCCAGGCGCCTATGTCGAATTTGTCGTCACGGCTTGGAAATTTTGCAATCCACAATGACCCGTCAGCATTTACGAAGCCCGATTTGGGACGCGCTCCGCCTAAAGATGAGCCGGGCGCAAGCAACATATACAGCCATTTGAGTTGTTGTGCCGGATTTACTGTCAGCTCATTTTCTAATTCGTAACAGGCACATTCGAGTTCGCGCAACGAAGTCCAGGGAGGCGCCGTAAAGTTCTGACTATCGTTCATAAATGCGCCCGAAGCAGTTTCTTTGAAACGCAAGGCCCCCAGACGGAGCTTATCGAAAACGCCTAACAAATAGTCGGATTCGTTGAGATTCTGTCGTTGACGTTTTTCTGTTCGTGCAAGAATAGATTCGCGTCTTTCCATCAGTAAGCGTCCCCAGCGGTCGGGGGTAGAATCCATAAATGCCCCAAAATTTTTCTTTTCGTCGCGTAAATACTGAACGCCGGAATAAAGCCCTAAATCAGGGTCAATTTCCTGTACGAAAGATGATTGCAGCCAATTTTTATCGTATTCAAACGAAAAAATTTCCTTTCCCCGCGAAAAAGTAGAACATAGAGAGCCAACAAATTGTGCCGTCCCCATTCCCTGCCAGTCAGCATAAACCAATATTTCCCTACTATCTCTCATATAAAAACTCCTATCTCTTCATTCTTAACTCTTTTCGGCGCTCTCTTTTTGACTAATATTTCTGCATCCTGCAGTTTACGTCCAAGTGTATCGTCGGCAGCCAGTGTAGTAAAATTTTTTTCCAATCCCAGCACAAACAATACCTGAGCATAGTATCCCAAAGAAACTCCGGGCATACCTTTTTCTATATGCCAAAGCGTCGAGCGCGATATACCGGCGCGCTCTGCAACCTGCGCAGCGCTCAATCTGCGACGCAGACGCGCTAACTTTATGTCCTCGCCCAAGCCCTCCAAAATTTTGGTGAGACGAGGCAATAATTTATATTTTTCCCGTTTCATAACGTTCAATTTTTTGGACAAAAGTATATGTTTTTGTTCAAAAAATCAAACATTATTACGAAAATATTAAATTTTTGTTAACTTTTTTATCAACTCAAAAATAATTTCCCCGTCAATGCTAACTATATTGTTCTTCATTCGTGGGTCGTCTAACGTTTTATTGAACAGTTTTTTTATTTGGTTCTCGTCAATGTCTATGTGCAAATCCTTGAATGAAAGAGGCAATCCGAACTTTTTCTTCAATTCAATAATCCTGTCTGTCAGCAACTCAATTAATTTTTCTTCGTCGTTTTTTCCAAACAGGGCTTCGGATATTTTTGCTAAAAGTTTGCGCGTCTTTTCGTTGCCCACGTTAATACGCATAATGTTACGAAATTGTTACGAAGTTGTTAATTTTTTGATAAATAATAGATGAGATATTTTCATTTGACAAAATAAAAATAAAGACAGTCTTTTCCAACAATTAACGGAAAAGACTGTCTCATCTTGTTTGATTACTATTTCACAAAAATTTTCATGGCGCGTTTATTCGTGCCATCAGACGATGTTATTTCTACATTAAATACCATGTTTGCAGCGTCGTATGTTTTTTCAACTTTTACGCCTTGCGCCGCTGACACAACTAATTGCCCGATGTTCAAACTGCTTGGATTGTTGCATAGCACGTAATAATTGCCTGCTTTTGTTTGCAACAGTCTGGCGTTCGGATTGTTAAGGGTAATATTGGTGATATATGCCATGTTTGTGGCTGCTGCGTTTGTTTTTTCTATCCATACAGGATTGGAATATGCAAAGCCTTTTGCCGCTCCGCCTGATGAAGTAGACTTTTCGCTGTTCGCCTCTATGCGATAAAATTCGCCGTTGCAAACTTCAAGTTCAATATCGGCAGCCCAATGATTTATATCTTTACCCGTCAAATCCCAAGTCTGTACTAAATGTTTTGTGTCGGTCGCCTCTCCTGTTACTTTCAATCTGTACAGATTTATTTCGGTCAATGGATGCATGTCGTCAAAAGCCCGGACGCTAAAATGCGCATTTTGTTTATCTGCTGTGATGTATAGCGTTTTCCCCATTGATACGCCGTCAATGTCAAACCTTAATTGGGGACCATTGGAACCAAAGAAAGCGCCGTTTCTCATGTTTTTATTGATATTTTCTTCTGTCAGTGCGTTCATGTATGCCATGTTGTAGGCAACGGCTATATTGTTAGGGCTGTGAGCATCGGAGTTCGCCATGCCAAAATATTTTGCGTCGCCTCTCGAATTGATATTGTCCCACTGTTGAAAAGCGCGTATATTCAGTTCCCATTCAGGGTTGGCGTTGTTCCAAACCTCAAGTCCCGCAAAGTTTCTGATTTCGTATACATCTACGAATGGGTACGTACCGTCGCCCGGATGTGCGGGAACAAAGAAGGCGCCGCTCGCGTTGACCTCGTCGACTACCATCTGCCATGTTTTTTTCTCCTTCGACGGCAAATTTTCCGTTCGGAAATTGATGACGCCTTTGCCCGCTGCGGCTAATGCCTGTCCGTCTGCCTGCGAAACGCCTATGCCAATCGCTCCGGGACTCAACGTCATTCCCAAAGAACCCGGACTGTGGTTATAAATTATCACACCCGCCGCGCCTGCTGCTATGGCTGTATTAATCTTTTCTACGTAAGTGATTTCGCCTCGCGAAACTAACGCTATTTTGTCTTTAACGTCTATATTGGCATAATCCGCTGTTCGTCCCATACCCGGAACCGCTATGTATGCAATGGTTTTGCCGCCAAACAGTTCGCCGAAGAAAATATCGCTACCCTCAAGGTTCGTGTCTGAATAATGGACTTCTATGGGCTTGTCTGCTCCGTCGGGAACGGCGTCAAAATATCCTTCATGGACTGTTCTAACGATGTATGTTTGAATATTTTCCGGCAATTGAAGTGCGACGGCGTGTCCTATGGCATTGTCAATCTCAACGCCTGTCAGAGCAATGAAATCTCCGCGAGATTCGGCTGTAATTTTTCGCGAATCTTCACGTGCGCGGGTATTGTTATGGTCGGCAGTGTAGTTCCAACTCATGCCCTTGTTGTATGCAACGGTAGAATTTTGCTGAATTGTTCCCGAACCGTCGGAATATGCGCTGTGAGAGTGGTTATCGCCGCCATACCAACCGGCGCCCAATATCGAAACAGCCAAAGATTCATTTGAGTTGAAGCCCTCTGCCTTAATAGAATAAAATATTCTGCCTCTGCCGCCTTCTATTGCCCTGTATGACAGCGCTATACTTTCGCTTTTCCCTGCGGAAACCACGGGAATGTTTTGTTCCTTTTCATCGGCGCCGACAAGTTGATGTGGAAGATTTATACAATTAACCGTAATGTTTCTTACATCAGTATCGCCTGAATTGGTAACAGTTACAGTGGCGTTAATAATATCTCCTACCCTATAAACCATGTCGTCAATACTTACGGAAGTGGTCAGCGGCGGCTCGTATGACGCCAACACTTTCGGTATGAACGATATAATCGCTATTGATATGGAAATAAAAAATTTCATTTTCATTATTTTTTTATATATTTTTAATTTACAAAATTATGATTTTTTTTTTACAATTTTTACAAGAACAAAAAAAACATAGAGGCAAGTTTTTTATCCTGCCTCCATGTTCAAAAATTTTTATTCCCATCCGGGCGGTTGGTCTAAATTTGGATTATCGCGTACCTGGTTCAATGGAATTGGAAAATAGTAATATTTAGGCGAGATGAAAGTGCGCGGCAAATTTTTGTCTCTTACGAAACGAATATTTCCTTTGTCACCATCGCTCAAATAAATTGCTGTTTCAATTCCGTTAGCGTCAAATAGATAGTAAATAACCAACGCTTCCTGTACATCCTCTGGAAGTCCGAGAATTGGCGCTTTGTCTGCTTCCGAAGGCGAGCGCAGTATGGCTACATTGGGGGTTCCGTCGCCTGTGCAGTCAATTGCGCCAAGACCGGCGAAATAAATACCTTCCGGCGCCCTCTCCAACAAATGTCCGGCTGCCCAGCGCCGTATATCGTCGCCGCGAAATCCTTCGCAAGCAAGTTCAACGCGGCGTTCTCTACGAATTTCGAGAATTACATTTTTTAAAGCGCCCGAAACATCAGGATACTGGTCCTCCAAAACAGGATCAATGGGTACATCCATCGTCATGGGTGCTACGCCTACTCTGCCTCTCAACCGGTTAATCGTTCTATCCAATTCCGGCTGGTCAATTGTTCCGAGTTCGGCTTTGGCTTCTGCATGGATAAGTAATATTTCTCCATATCGAAATATGGGAAAATCAGTTGCCATAGCGCTCCATAGCCCCCAATTGTATGTCACATCGTTTGTGTAATACTTCACTTGCGGTAATCCGCCCATATCAAGCGTGATTAAATGAGGCAGGAGTTGCGTTGTGGGAACATATCCCGGAGGCATGATGGTCGCCCTCATGCGTGGATCCCTGTCTTCAAACATTTCCACATAGCCTTTGGTTGCATAATCGGGGTCGTTGGTTGCCGGAGTACCGTCCATTTTCAGGTAAGTGTCGGCAAGATTTTTCGACAGGTTCCATGTTCTGTCTAATATTTCAGCGCCCGAATTTGTTTTTCCAAGCCCTCTGTCAAAATCCATGTGGAGAATCGATTCCCTGTTGTTGGTCAGGTCGCCGGCAAATATTACGGCATAACCGCTTGCTCCGCTACCCGTAACATCATATTGTCCCGGACTTAAAGCCATTATCTGTTCGGTAGCCCAAATTGCTTTTTCAAAATAAGCATTTGCCGTACTTTGCAAACCAAGGTATGTATGATATTTTCGGAAGGAGCCTTCGTATAGCGCTACACGCGCCATTAACGCCAACGCCGCACTTTTTGTGATGCGGCTACGGCTTGTGCCGGCTCTAATATGAGCGACTGCATAGTCCAGATCCTGCATTATGGAATCAACAACCAATGTCCTCGGATCCTGCTTTTTCATTAGCAAGGCTTCATCGTTTGTCTGAATGGTGGTCGAATACCACGGGGCATTTCCATATCGCTTAATCAAGTCGTGATAAAACCATGCGCGGAAGAATTTGGCAAGCCCGATTTGATGATTGATATCATCTCGGGGACCCTCCGTTTTGTGTACATTTTCAAGCATATAATTGAAATTGCGCAATCTGCCCCATAGACCTTTCGACCAACCGCCAACCGTTTCCGGCGTGATTACGCCGCGAAGAAGGTTTTCAGTCTCCGCAATACTTTGACCGCCTCCGTAATTGTCCGTACCCAAGTCTTCGCGCAGACCATGCGCATAACTACGACGATTAGGATCTCCGGGCAGATATTCGTAAAAGTGGTTGGTGTACATCTCCAAATCCTGAACAGTGTTAAAAAAGTTTTCGCCCGTAATTCTCGTTTCGGGAAACTTTTGCAAAAAATCATCGTTGCATGACAAAAATAAGCATACAACCGCTATATTCAATACTGTTTTTACTATATTTTTCATTATTTCTTTATTATTTTAGAATGATAAATTTAAACCTAAAGACCATGTGCGCTGCAATGGATAGATGTTTGGTCTAACGTCTGCAGTGGCAGGATTTACATTTGATCTCATATTACTTGTTTCAAATACATTTTCGGCGCTGAAGAACACGCGGAAACGTTCAATCGCCAAAGTCTGGGTTAAGCTTTGGGGAATAGTATATCCTACCTGAAGGTTTTGCAAACGAAGATAAGCGGCATTTTGCAAATATTTGGTTTGCGGCTGCGACATATCTTCAGAGCCTCTATGATAACCGCTTGCAAAATGCTGGCTTGTGCGCGCAATATACGCCTTTATACGGGGCCAGTACGCATCGGGGTTATCAGGCGTCCAATGGTCCATCTGATTGGTTTGTATAAAAGCCCACGGAGCGCAATAAATTCCAAAGGCATACTTGTCGTCGCCCGAAGGATACCAGTCGCGTTTACCTACGCCTTGGAAGAAAGCGCGAACGTCGAATCCGTTCCAGTCGGCGCTCAAATCGAAACTGTAAAGTAAACGCGCTCTGTTGTTACCGATGATTTTCAATGCTCCGGGATTATCTACCGTTTCCTCGCCTCTGTCGATGACGCCCCTGTTGTTTATGTCTGCAAACTTCAGGTCGCCGGGGTAAAACTGACGACCATGAGTGCCTGATCCAACAGCCGTTTGAGACGGAGAGTTTGCCACGTCAGCATCGTCTTTAAAGAATCCGAGCGTTGTCAATCCCCATATTTCGCCTAATTCCTGTCCTTCATAAAAGTCGGTCAATACGCGATTTGGGTTGTCGAACTTGGTGATGTGAGCGCGGCTGTCGGCAAACGTAAAGCGTAAAAAGTAATGCATGGGCGAACCGGCTACGCTAAATCTGTCTCGCCACGAAATACTCCAATCCCAGCCTTGTGTTTTCAGGTCGGCGGCATTTTCTCGCGGTTCGGCTGTGCCTAATACATTGGGCAGCGTTCTTCCCTGCGTCAACATGCCTGTGGTGTAACGCGTATAAATATCCAAAGACATCGTTAATCGGTTTCTGAACATGTACACATCCATCCCTCCATTAATGGTAGAAACTTTTTCCCATGTCAATGAACCGCCCGCAACAAGTCCCGGCGCTGCAATTCTCATCGGAAAAGAGAGGTCGAGAAGCATATTGCTTGCTGACGCCGTCATTTGATCGATGTAACTGTAAGCGCCTACGTTCTGATTGCCCAGATTGCCGTAAGACCCGCGAAATTTGAGCATATCCATACCTATCGCGTCTTTTATTCCCTCCATGAAACTTTCATTAGATATTACCCATGCAACAGAACCGGAAGGGAAAAATCCAAACCTGTTTTTTTGCGGGAATCGGGAAGTGCCATCGTAGCGTCCGTTAAACTCCGCTATATAGCGGTTATCATAAATATAATTTAACCGTATAAAAGCGCCTCGTACAGCCCATGTTGTGATATCTTCGGTAACTACGGGCGCTCCTGTGGCTAATTGAACTGTCGGATAGTTATTATTGACCAAATCAGGGCGGGTTATAGAAATGGTGTTATATCTGCTCGATTCCTGATTGAAACCAACCATTGCGTTTACAAAATGTTTTTCGGAAAATGTCTTTTGAAAATCCGTATAAATATTGTAAACATCATAAAAATCGAATGCAGACTGGTTGTATGCTCCGGGGAACACGCCGGCAACTTGGAAAGGCTCTAACGGCAAATTGGGTCCATGTCTTCTCCATGTCCGAAGCCGAGATTCCCGGTGTAACTGACTGTTGCGTCTGAAGGTGGCGTCGGCTTTTATTTTCCACACATCTTTAATAATGTCTATATCAACAAAAAAAGACGTCATGATATCCCGCGAATTTACTACTCTTCGTCCGCCTTCTTCTGCCAGCGCGAATAATCTGCCGGCTCTCCGTGAATGTCTGATATCGGAAGTCCATGAGCCGTCAGGATTCTTGACCATCAGCGTGGGGTCAAGGTGGTTGAGTTGATACCAGAAATCTTCCATATACAGCAAACCTTGGAAAGCATCAATACCGCCAAATGAAGGACCATCATATTCAGTATTGCCGAAAGTAGTGTTATTGCCCACTTTGAGCCAATCGGTAATTTGAAAATCAACTTTTCCCCTCATATTATACCGGTTATAAAAGTCTTTTCCGTATCGAAGGATACCGTCCTGACTTACATGACCTACCGACAGAAAATAAGACGACCGTTCTCCTTTTTGAGAAACATCTGCATTTATAGAGTACATTCCTGCATTTTCCATCGCTTCCTTATACCAGTCAGTTTGCCCGACATAAAACCAGTGGTCGGGATTTCTTGGAGAAATCTGGTATGGGCTGTCCAACAGACCGGCAGAGGCTAATCTCGCCATCTCCATCTCCGCCTGATTGTATATTTCAGCGTATGTGGGTCTTCCCGCTTCATTCTTTATCTGAAAATTGGTCAGCGGGTCCATGACTATATCGGGAAAACGCGCTAATGTGCGGTAAGCATAATTTGCGTTTACGTTTACGGAAACTTTATCCGATCTGCCTGTTTTTGTTGTTATCAACACTACCCCAAAACCCGCTCTGGCTCCGTATATTGCTGCGGAAGCGGCATCTTTCAGAACTGATATGTTTTCTATATCGTTGGGGTTAAGTCGCGCGAGTTCTGCTTCGCCCGTAGGGATATTATCCACCAGAATCAGTGGACCACCGCCATTAACCGAAGTAAAACCCCTGACATTGAATGTAGGATTGACGTCGGCTCGTCCCTGTGAAATGTGTACATTTAAGTTGGGAGAAACACCTTGTAAGGCTTGTCCGACATTTAGGACAGGACGACTGTCGAGCGTTCTTGAATCAATGGCGTCTACCGCTCCTGAAAGGTTTATCCTCCTTTGAACACCATATCCTACTACCACTAATTCGTCAAATTGACTAATGTCTTCCTGCATCGCTACATCAATAACCCGTTGGCTTCCAACGACAAGTCTTTGTGTGATGTAGCCCACAAATGTGAATTGCAGCACAGAATTGTCACCTGCAGCATTGATGAGGTAACGTCCGTTTATGTCTGTCGTTGTGCCGGAGGAGGTATCTGATACAACAACGCTGACGCCGGGCAGTGGCTCGCCTGTAGCGTCTGTCACCGTTCCACTGACTGAAACGCCTTGTGAAAAAGCATTTTGCACAGCGAAAAACATATATATGATAAAACCGAGTTTCATCATTGATATTCCAAATTTTTGTGTTCTTTTTGAAAAGAACATGAACTGTCTTTTTAATTTATTATTATACATACTTACTTTATTGAACTTTATATTATAAACTGATTTTCAACGTGTAATCCATTCCCTGGTCAGGCTGCGTCAAAAAGTTTTCCACTCTGAAATTGACGTCGCCGCTTTGCAAACCGTCTAACAGTCTGACTGTAAAAGAGCGCGTACTTTGCGGAGCAATAGTAAACGGCTCAATAGAGGTGTTGCGGAAATAAGTCAGGCGAGGGTCGTGATTGGTCTTGTTTAGATGAAAAACAAGGTCGGAATTGTTTGTTACAGAAACGGTTACTATATTGTTGTTTACTCTCATATTCCACTCTAATGCTTTTTCGAACAATTCTTTCAGGTACTTTTCCTCGCCGATGATGAAATTTTCGTGATAAATTGCCGTCCGTCTTTCAAACAGCGCTTCGCGAATTGCTGCTTCCGTGCGTTCTTTGGCAAAGACAAGCGTTATGGTACGATGTTTTCCGGGTGCAAACGGGGAAACAGGCGCATGGGCGTCGGAAACTCCTATCATGGTCAGGTTCTTTTCCAAACACCAGCGATGCGCTTCGGGGTAATAGGGTCCATTGACTACTTCGATGCCGTGCATCATGCCTTGTTCCAACAGTTGTGTGTGTTCGGGCCACCATTTGGTAGTGTCGGGCTGTTGTGACACCCAGCCGGGATGGTTCCAGAAGAAGAACGCATTTTGCGCTTTGGCGGCGCGGAAAGCATCCATATATTCGGGCTTGTTCAACTCGTCCGAATTGGTAAGAAAGATGGCATTGTGGTGTCCGGGAGGCATCGCGCGGGTTATTTCACTGCCCCTGATTAGAATAATGCCTCTTTCTTTAGCGTAAGGCTCTGCTATCTCATACGAAATATTGTGAGACAGAGCTCGAAACGAAAGATTTGAAAGCCTCTCTGTTTCTTGTAAATACCGTCTACTTTCGAGATGCTCGGTTATGGATATGGCGTCGAGACCTTCGCGAACAGCCTCATCCACGCGTACTGTGGGCCACACTGTCCCATCAGAAAAAACTGTGTGCATGTGAAAATCACATTGCAGCGTCACATAACCATTCAAGTCGGGGATATGGATTTTACCCCTTTGTTGTGAAAACAGCGGCAACGCAGCGCAAACCGCCAAAAATAATGATATGAACTTCTTCATGTCGTATTAAATTTTATTAAAACTATTTAAAACTATTTAAATTATTAAAACTATTAAAATTATTAAATTATGATTATAAAATTATCGGTGACAAAGGTATGGTAGATATGTTACATAAATGTTAAGAAAAAAATAAAATTTTATTAAGAAAAAAATAATTATTTGTTATGTAAAAACAAGCCCAATCCAGCCAGTGTTTGCGAAGGGGGGTAAATTTAGGCAAAAAAAGCGGTTATTTCGGACTATACATAAATCACGTTTATTACTTTTGCCTTCAAATCCACAACATCGGGCAACGAAACGTATTTGACTTCTGTCTTGTCCTTACAGGAGGACAATATCGTAAAAAACAGTGTAAAAAAAATTAATCTGCACATACATTGAATAATTATTACTTCTTCTCCCGGAAGCGGAACGGCATATATTTTTCCATTTTCTTCAGAAATAGTAAATCTAAGAATCGGCTTGTCAAAACGATACCTGCCTACAATATTTTTTTGTCATATTGTTATTTCGGATACTCTATTCTGACATGATAAATATTCATCAGCCGGTTTTTAATAACTTGCTTTGCCTTATTTATCTCTCTGTAAGTTATATCGGCATCGTTGTATTGTCCTTCCTGAATTTGGTAATTGACTATGCTGTCCACAAGGTCGCTGATTGACTGCTGGCTAATATTTTTCAGGCTTCGCGATGCTGCTTCGATTGAATCGCACATCATCAGAGCTACGGTCTCCTTTGAGAAAGGCGGCGGACCGGGATATGCAAACTTTGAGCGATCTACTGTTTCACCCGGCTGCAAATTCTGCTGTTGAACATAAAAATAGCGAACTATGCCTGTGCCGTGATGCGTAGGGATGAAATCGATAATATGCTGGGGCAGTCCGTTCTTGCGGGCTATTTCTATTCCGCTGGTTACGTGCTGGATAATAACCTGCGCGCTTTGTTCGGGCGTCAAACCTTCGTGAGGATTTTGGCTTGTCTGGTTTTCGGTAAAATATTCGGGGCGCGCACTTTTGCCTACATCGTGATACAACGCGCCGGTACGCACAAGCAAAGGGTTGCCGCCAATATTTCTAACCACCTCTTCGGCAAGGTTGGCAACCTGCAACGAGTGTTGAAAAGTGCTTGGGGTCACTTCGGATATTTTGCGCAACAGAGGCTGGTTAGTGTCCGATAGTTCCATTAGCGTCACGTCGGATATGAAACCAAAAGTTTTTTCGAAAATGAACAGTGACGGATATGCTACAAAAACCAAAGTTCCGCTGATAGCAAACCTGACATAGTTCATCCAGTCCACATGCAGAATGTTGCTTCCCTGCATCAGCACCATCGCCGAATAGGCAAGGCAGTATGCCAAAATAACTAATGAAATAGACCTGAAGAGCGAGCCGCGACGGTAGATGGACTTGACGTTGACAATACCCACAAAACCGGCTACAAAGTTGAGAAACACAAATTCAAAACCGTTGGGGGCTATAAAACCAAGCATCAGTATAATTATCCAATATATAAAATTAGCTATTCGGGCATCGTAGAACGTGCACAATATCAGCGGAATAAACACGTATGGCAGGATGTAGAGGTTGAAATAATCGTTGCGAACCACTATACAGGCGATGCTAATGAACAGTAGCATTATAAGCAGCAGAAAAGCCGTTCGTCTGAAATCGCGGAAAATTTCGGGACGAAAATACAGCAGGTACGCGAACACTAAAATGTAGAACAATACAACAATTATCGCCTGTCCGGCACGCACTTGCGCAAAATTGCCCGAAGCGCCTACCTTGTTTTCAAACTCGTGTTTCAGGGAGGCTAAAATGTTGAACTTCTCGTCGTTAATATATTCGCCGCGTTCTATTATCATACGGTTAGCAGTAACAACGCCTTTTGTATATGATATTCTGGCGATTTGTTCTTCCCGTGCCTTGTTGGTGATGTCAGCGTTGAAGGTAAGATTGGATTGTATGAAATTGTTCAGGTTCAGTCGTTTGAGAAACAAAAAATCGTCGTCGCTTGTCACTCGTTCAAGGTTTCCGGTTAATAGTTCGTAGGCGGCTTTGTGCGAAAGGATATTGGCGCCGTTGATTTCGCGAACAACAATATTGTTTCTGATTATCACTGCCCGATTTGATAAACTCTGGGCTACGGCATTATCTTCGCTTTGATAAATTCCCCTGTCGTATATCAGTTCCAAGTTTGTCATGACCGCCTGATAGAGCCTGTTCCGGTCACTCAACCGGTTGTGGTCAGTCCATTGCTCATTGAAGGTTTGGTTGAAATGCCTCTTTTCTTGCTGCAAAACCTCTGGGAACTCGTTGTAATAGGTTACAAATGTTCTGTTTAGACTGTCTGTTTCGGCGTCTAATTCCTGTTTTGTTTTAAGAATGGGAAAATCGAACGGAGCGTACAAATCATCGTGTCCCCAGGTCTTACCGGTCTGAAATTCGTACGGAAACTTGCCCTCTAACGGCAATAGCAAAAACACCGTAACTATGCTGACTATGTACAGCAAAATTACTTTCATGTTTTTTCGAATGAAGTGCCAAATATTAAACATATTAAGACTTTTTTATTATACTTTTTTGCAACTGCAAATGTAGTAAAAAAATTTTAAATACAACAAAAAAATAAAAATAAAAAATTCAGGGAGCCCGTCTCATTCCCTGTCGTGCCTAAACATCCTCAACAATTAAATCCTCTTTGACTTCAATCTTTTTATAATTTTTCTTTTCTGTAAAGAAACTGTACTTACTGCCTCCTTCCTGAACAACAGAAACTTCAGTACCTTTTGCTTCAAGCACTACGCTTTTTTCGGGAGCGCTAAAGTTCATATAATTTAACATAACGAACGCTTTTTCAATGCCGTCGCCCAATCCGTAGTTCCAAACTTCGTCTGGTTGCGCAAAACGGTTGCCGCAGTAAATGGATTCTCGGGGCAACCCGCATAATATCTGGTAAGCCTCGTCTACGGTCTTTCCCTTCAATGCTTCATTACACACCGGATTGCGCTCTATTGCCGCCTTTGTGAACGGTATCCAGCTGACGTCCGTCATTTCACGGTAAACATATCGCGTCAGCCCCGCAAACTCGTTATGCAGAGCCATTTGAGCTATATGCTCCATTATCTCTTCGCGGGTTTGCTCCGTAGTTATTTGCAGGCGGGGCATCATAACATATTCCTTGTGTTCGTCGGGCAGTCGCGGCTCGGTATGTATAAATGTCCGCATTTCGTCGAACATGTCACGCATTCGGCTGCAACGCTCCTGCATAATTTGCTCGATAAAATAATCTTTCTTTTCGTCAAAACTCAATTCCTTGTTTTTGTTCAAAAAGTTTTCAAAATCATTGATAACTATTTTTTCTTCTTTTGGCGAAAAATAAAAATCGCGCGGGTCTATCTCCTCAAACAGAGCCTTGCGGCTGTCGCTCGAAAATTTGTTTTTGCTCGAATGTTCATAGTGGAAAATAGTGCGCAAGTCGATGAAACACATCTTGTTGTTGCGCGTATGCCGGTACTGGAAACAGTCCCAAAATTCGTTTTTGGTTCGCAAAAAATTTGTGAACGCCTCGAAATTGAACTCTGTAGTGAGGAAGTTTCGCAGGCTTTGTCCGAAATTTTTGTATGCCTCAGGGTCTATAGTGGCTTTATCATATAATGTATGAATACATCCCGTTATGTGCGACACGATAGTAATTTTTTCATTTTCTATTGCCCTGCGCGCTTTTGCCGATATTTCGGTGCCGTTGTACCACATCGTTTTTGTTACTATGCGCCGGTTGTTGGTTAAGATACCATCGCGCTCGGCGATGAAGTTTTGCGAGTGTAAGGGCGTGGCTATCAGGAATATCTTCTCTAATGGTATGCGCCCCACGATAAACATTGCAGCCGCATATAGCGACGACAGCGACACACATTCGCCGGCGCCCGCTGCATAGCCCTCCTTATGCCGAAAAGCCATCATAGCTTCTACGGTTTCGGTTTTCCAATAGGGAATAATACTGCTCGTATACTTGTCGAGCCCGAAATGGCGGCGAATATCGATGTCGAAATAATATTTGTCGCCCTCGTAGCCAAACAGGGCGTTGCTTTTGCTCAAACTGTCGGCATCAACGAACTCGCTGAAACGCGCCATTTCAGCATCCTTATCAGTTAGCCCCCACGTATCAAGGTCTAAGTTGAACGCAAAATTGTCCATTATGTACTGCTTCACGCGATTAATTTTATAGGTGAAGGACTTGTTTTCGATGTTCCTAAACCACGGGTCGTCGCGCCATTTCCATATTTCGGGCGACATAATGTTTGCTAAGGCTAACGAATAGAACAGCTCCGGGAAAATGAAAATTTCCATATCCGAAAGGGTATATGCCGAAGAATATTTTTCTAATTCTTGAGTACTAAAATCTAAAGATGTCATAAAAAAAATAAAAAAAATCGCGCAAAATTAAAAAAAAGTTTTGTAGTTTCATAAAAAATATTTATCTTTGCGGCGATTTAGAATTTAATTATTTTAGAGTTCGGGGTGTGGCGCAGTTGGCTAGCGCACTTGCATGGGGTGCAAGGGGTCGCAAGTTCGAGTCTTGCTACCCCGACGGTGAAAATCAGAGGTTTACAAGGGAATTTGTAAGCCTCTGATTTTTTGTGAGCGTGCAATTTGCCTGCAAGATTGCCGATGTTACTTTTTTCTTATGTAGTTGTGTGAGAGACAAAATATTTTTTTTTGCAAAATTTTGTAAATGGTAAAATATTATTTACCTTTGCGGCGTTAATTTGATAATAATTAATAAAAAAATGAAACAGATACATGTTGTGTTAGAGTTAGGCAAAGACGGTTACGGAGTGTGGTTTGAAGAATTACCGCATGTTTTTGGCTTCGGCGAAACGGTTGAAGCAGCAAAAGCCGATGCAAAAAACGTTTTGGACGGTTATATTGTAGCGTTGAACAAATGCAGTCAGCCTATTCCTGAAATCCTGCAAGGCGAATATGAATT
>Ga0099364_10006212_pt1 | contig 17457 bp, 18 predicted proteins | sample TergutTh196P3_FD_73070 | JGI IMG/M metagenome (GOLD analysis project Ga0099364, IMG submission 73070) | Microcerotermes parvus P3 segment gut microbial communities from Pointe-Noire, Republic of the Congo - Th196 P3 | ecosystem: Host-associated > Arthropoda: Insects > Digestive system > Gut ...
GATGTTTCGGTATAGCAAAGGTTTTGTAAGTGAAAAGGTTTCTGAAATTTTGTCGCTCGCTTAAAAGGTAGTGTAAACCGCCGTTGCGCCAAGCCGATCAAATGAATAGAATAAATATAAGTTTAATGATTTAAAAACAGAAAAATGCACAACGTAGTCAAAAATTTACTGATCATTGTGGTATCGCTTGCCTTGATAGTTTCGGGTCCAATCATTAGGCACTATTCAGACCCAGATTTGAAACAGACAATTACCATTACAGACCCAATTGAAATCCAGCCTGCTAATTTCGGCAAAACCCCGCCCATACAACAAGTTAATGCAATACCTTCGCATCAAACCGTCAACAAGATGGATGAAACATTTAACCCATACCAAAAATATACTGAAGGTATGACAGATAAAGAGATGATTCATGGTGATTTGATGATTGTTCAAAATAGAGAAAAGTTTACAATAGTATTGTATGAACCCAATGGAGAAGAGGTTCAAACACTGCGTGTTACTTTAAATGAATCCTCTTCACAGGGCGGCAACAAATTTTTAAATAGCATAAATGATGCTTTATCAAATTTCTATCTTAAAATACAGAAATTATTGAATATCTTTCCCGAAGGGAAAGCAAAAATTCTCCAATACAGATATGAAGGCAAATATAATAAAAGAGTAAACAATCAAGATATTGATAGGGGTAATTGCGTCATTTTAACGTATACGCCTCTTCAAGATTATATATTATCCAAAAGAATGAACAAAAAAATTGAAGATGACTTGAAAATTGAAATTAATAATAATTTACCCTTTTATATAACGCTCCCACATCCCGACGATAATAATGATGTAAAATTACAGAAACTTTATGAAAAGCTGGATGAACTATTGTTGAATGACGAATCAAATAATGATGAAAAGGCAAATATTTATTTAGAACTATCAACTATTCATAAAAATATGGGATTAATAGAGATATCAGATGAATATTTTGAATTATCAAGACAAAACAAGAACCAAACAGAAGCTCAAGAAAATTTTCAGTAAAACTTAAAAAATACATTTTTTCAAAAGAATTGTTTGCGAAGCACAAATTATGAAACCCCTTTTGCAGTTTGTAAAATTTAAAAATATATGAACACTCCAACATATGAAAATAACACGCTTACACTCGGTCAAGTTACAGATATTATTTGATAAACTTATTCACGCAGGAGCAAATTATAAATTTGTACCACAATTAGTTACAGACTTATTATCGTGGGCAAAAAAAACTGATGTTCACCCACTTATCAAAAGTTCAATCGTTCATTTTGAAATCGAATTCATTCATCCATTTATCGACGGAAATGGTAGAATCGGACGACTTTGGCAAACACTTGTTCTTTCAAAATGGAATGAACTATTTGCTTGGTTGCCTGTTGAAACCGTAGTATATGAAAATCAACAAGGCTACTACGATGCTTTGGCAATTTCGCAGAAATCAGGCGATTCGGTATCTTTTATTGAATTTATGCTCCATGCGATTTTACAAGCATTAGAAGAATTGCCTGCCCGAAGAATTACCGATATATTTACCGATATAAATACCGATAAATTATCAAAAGCCGAAGCAGAATTTTTAGAACAAATAGCAGGTTACGTTGACAAGAACGGAGAAATAACCAACTATCGCGCCCAATTATTAACAAATAAGTCGGATATAAGTGTGAAGAAATATTTTGCAAAATTTGTAGAACTCGGACTTTTAGAAGTTGAAGGAAAAAATAAGGGAAGAAAATATAGAATCAACAAAAAACAATGAATTTACTTTAACGAAACAAAAATGCACTTCCTACAACCTTCGGTTTCAGTGTGCTACGCAGAGAGAGGCATGACCCTCACACGCTGCTGTAAGGGCAAATGAAGGTAGTGAACGTAAGTGAAAAAGGGGAGTAATTGGCTTCAGGTATGTAATCGGGGGATGAACGTAGTTTAAGCCGCCGCTTCGCTAAGCCGCTCGAACAATGCCTGCAATGTGGTAGCGACACAGCGCCAACTTTTCCTGATGTTTTTTTGAAAAAATTTGGAGAGGGTTTACCCGCATGATTCAAATAGAACGCTGATGACACGGATAACCCGGATAAGGGTGGATTTTTTTCTACGAAAAAAATATGTGAAAACTTAGCGAAGCGATCACACCGAAGGTAATTTGAACGGCGAAACGAAGTTCGCCGAAGGCAACCCCTCGACGAAGTCAAATGCACCCAGTCGAAAACTTTTCAAGATTTTTTTAAAAAAAATGTCGTACTTTTGCGCAAATTTTTAAATTGAAAAATATAAATTCGTAAGCATGAAGAAAATATCTATCCTCGCGATCTCCATTTTTTTTGTTTTGACAAAAATGGCGCCTGCGCAAGTATATCGACCCGCCAGTCCCGAACAGCAAAAAGAGTTGGTGCAAAACATTGCCGCAGCGTCAAAACAAATGAAAACGCTTCGTTGCGATTTCGTTCAAAAAAAAACCATCACCATCTTAGCCGACGAAATGCTTTCGGAAGGAACATTGTTGTTCAAGCAGGCTGACAAATTGTGCTGGGAGTACACCAAACCGTATCAGTATCGCTTTATGCTCAACGGCGACAAGGTGATGGTCGGTACGGAAAATACCAAAAATATTTTTGATGTAAACAGCAGCAAGGTATTCAATGAAATAAGCAAGGTGATTGTATCAAGCATCAACGGCTCCGGCATCTTTGATGAAGATAAATTTACGGCGAACTTTAAGGTAGGCGCGCAGGATTTTCAAGTGACACTGACGCCAAAGCAACGGGATTTGCGACAAATGTTCAGTAGCATCACGCTCACATTCAACAGAAAAGATTATTCAGTGGACAGTGTGGAATTAGTTGAGATAACTGACGATAGGATGCTGATCCTCATGAAAAACAAACGAATCAATCAAGAAATTGGCGATGAGATTTTTGACATTCGTTAGTCTCGCGCTGTGCCTGCTTGCAGGTTGTTCACCCAAACTTGCGTCAGTCAGCGGCGGCAAATACGACATTCCCTTCTGGACGCCACAATTGCGCGATAACGTACAAACAAACAGATACCGCATTGCGATTGTCAAAGACGAACTCAACATCAGCGGAATCTGGATGGTGAAGCGCATGGATGAAACATGGCGTGGCGCAATGATCAACGAATTTGGGTTGAAAATCTTTGACTTTACGTGTACGGCAAACCGGTGCAAAATAATTCATCCGGTTGCGATGATGGACAAATGGTACATCAAAAAGACCATTGCCGACGATGTACAATTCATGCTGGAGGCGGATAATCCCGCATACAAAACAGGACGGACTGCGCGCAGAAGTTTGGACAACGACACGTTGACCATCACCAATAAAAATAAGGCGTTGCAACGATTTCCAACCGGCGAAATGGCGATGTACAATAAAAAACGTAATTTGACTTATACATTAAATAAAATGGAGGATTAATGAAGCTGGAAAACGACTTTTACCAAATCAAAGCCATACAACAGACCGATAAAGGCGTGAATTTTACGGTGCGGCTCAACCCCGACCATTTGATTTATGCGGCGCATTTTCCGGGTAATCCGATTACGCCGGGCGTGTGCATCACACAAATTGTTAAGGAACTTTGCGAAAAATTGGTACAGGCGCCCCTTTTTTTGAAAATCATGAAAAATATAAAGTTCACGCAGATCATCAATCCTTTGCAAGATCCCGAAGTTACATTTGCCCTTTCTGCTCCTCAAGAAAATGAAACCGGATACAGGGTGAGCGCCAACGTTACAAGCGACAGCGCCCTTTTTGCCAAATTAAGTTTACAGTTTACACGAAAAATAAAATGAACCCGTACAAGATTTGCGTCATCATACCCACCTATAATAACGGGCAAACATTGTCGGCAGTTATTGATTCGGTACTGTCTCAATTACAGGACGTTATTGTGGTGAATGATGGTTCGACAGATTCTACCGGTGAAATTTTGCAACGTTATGCAGAAAAGATTGAAATTGTGGCATATGAAAAAAATCGAGGCAAAGGTTTTGCGCTTGGCTGCGGTTTTGATCGCGCCGAGCAGTTGGGCTACACGCACGCTATCACCATTGATTCTGACGGTCAGCACGACGCAAGCGACCTGCCGCATTTTGTAAAGGCGGCAAACGAAAATCCGAACGGCTTGATCATGGGCTGCCGTAACCTTTCAGAAGACAATATGCCCAAGAAAAACACGTTTGCCAACAAGTTTTCAAATTTTTGGTTTACGGTGCAAACTGCGCGTCGTTTGTCCGATACGCAAACCGGATACCGGCTTTATCCGCTCCTGAAAATGAAACGCTTACGTCCGTTCACTTCCCGTTATGAGGCTGAATTGGAAATCCTGATACGTTGTGCTTGGCGCAACATCGCCATCCTGTCAATTCCGGTACATGTGTTTTATGCGCCTGAAAACAAAAGAGTTACTCATTTTCGACCGGGTGTTGATTTTGCGCGCATCAGCCTGCTCAATTCAGTATTCGTACTGCTGGCAATCATATACGGATACCCCTCAATATTTATAAGATACTTGATTCGCAAAACAAATGGCTAAATTGGTTTTATCCCTGTACTATTATTTTTCGCAGCATAAAAAAATATTGTTTGTATTGCTTGCGACCTTAGTGGCGCTATTGGCATATGCCGCGTCTCGCATCAATTTCAAGGAAGACATTGCCGCTTTTTTACCCAGAAATCACGAAACAGATCGTATCAGTTACACTTATGAGCGTCTGGGACAGGCAAATAAACTGTTGGTCAGCGTCAGTATGGCAGATACCGATGCCGCAACTGACGAAGACATGATGATTGACGCTGTTGTCTATTTTGTTGAACAGTTGCAACAAAGGGATGATTTCAAAAAAATCGACTATCGGGTGGATCAGCAACAAATACTTGCCATCTCGCAATTTTTGGTAGAAAACATGCCTTACTTCCTCACAGAGTCCGACTATCTTCGCATGGACACGCTGCTGACGGAAGATTATATTCGCCTGCAATTAGACAATAACAAGCGGATGCTCATGTCGCCCATGAGTATGGTGATGAAGCAAAACATCATGAACGACCCGTTACATTTGTCGGCGCCTCTTTTGGAAAGTTTACGCGAATTTCAGTTGAGCGATCAGTTTCAACTGTACAATGATTTTATTTTTTCGGGCGATAGAACGGAAGCAATTATTACAATTGAAACGCATATTTCGGCAAGCGAAACGCGCCAAAACGCAGAAATGCTCAAATTCATTGATCAAGCGGTTGTCAACACTCAATCCGCCTTCGATCAAAAAATAAAGATACATTATTTCGGTTCTGCCGACATTGCCGTTACCAACGCCAATCGCATCAAACGGGATAGTTTGCTCTCTTCGTCCATCGCCATAGCGCTTATTTTAAGTATTTTAATTTATGCGTTCAGAAGTTCAAAAAACTTGCTGATCATGTTTGCATCGCTGCTTTTTGGTTGGTTGTTTGCTTTAGGACTGCTGTCTGTTTTTAAAGATGAAGTATCGCTCATCGCAGTAGGTATCAGCTCCATCATCATTGGTATTGCCGCCAATTATCCGCTGCACTTTATTTTGCATCACAAGCGCGAAACGCATATCCCCAACGTGATCAAGGACATTATTGCGCCCCTTACTATTGGCAACATCACCACTGTTGGCGCTTTTTTGAGTCTTACATTGATTAGCAGCGACGCCATGCGCGAACTTGGGCTTTTTGCTTCGTTGCTGCTTGTGGGCGTCATCTGTTTTGTGCTCGTCTTTCTCCCTCATTTGTTACAAAAAAACGCCAAACTTCCTGTCGAAAAAATAGCAAGTCCAACCTTTTTTGAAAAATGGATGTCACAAAAACTAAAATACAAAAAATGGTTGGCGTTTGTGTTTGTCATACTGACTGTTGTGTTTTGCGCACTCAGTTTCAACACCAAATTTGAAACCGATATGAACAACATTAACTACATGACAGACACGCAGAAAGCCGACTTGCAAAAATATTTATCCACCATCGAACAGGGACAACAAAGCGTTTATTTCATTTCTGAAGGGAAAAATCTGGAAGAAGCGCTTGTGGCATACGAGGCTTCCAAAGCGTCGTTAGACAGTTTGCGCTTGCTTGGGATGTTATCCGACATCAGCGGATTGGGTACTTTTCTGCCATCAAAAGCCATGCAGCAGCAACGCCTTGAACGTTGGAATTTGTTCTGCGAAAGCAAAAAAGACGTCTTTGCCAAACTCGATCCCATAAGCGTTGAAAACGGTTTTGTTTCCGGCGCATTCAACCGTTTCAACCATATCGTCCATACCAAATATGAACTGCAGGAGGCTGCGTATTTCCAAAACGTACTATCCTCGCTTACAGAAAATTACATTGTTAATGAAAATGACGGCTGTATGGTGATGACTGTTTTGCGTACCGCACACAACGATTTGGATACGCTGGCTGCGAAATTGAACGCAATACATACGAACTCATTTTCTTTTGACGCCGGAACCATCGGACGCAACATGGTGAAGGCGCTATCGCTGGATTTCAATACGGCGCTTTTCTTCTGCGGATCAATCGTTTTTTTATTCCTCGTTTTTACTCTGGGCAGACTTGAATTAAGCATTCTTGCCTTTCTACCGCTTACCATCGGTTGGTTTTGGATTTTGGGAATCATGAATATTTTTGATATTCGTTTCAACATTGTCAATATTATTTTAGCCGCATTTATTTTTGGTCAGGGCGACGATTACACCATCTTTATGACCGAAGGTTTGATGTACGAATACACGTACAAACGCAAGGTATTGGCGTCTTATAAAAAAAGTATCGGTTTGTCGGCAATCATTATGTTTATCGGTATAGGATCGCTGATTTTTGCAAAACACCCCGCTTTGCGCTCGCTTGCCGAAGTAACCATGATCGGCATGGGCGCGGTAGTGTTGATGGCATTTATTCTTCCGCCGTTCATTTTTCGGCGGCTTACCCTGCGCAAGGGCGAACGACGATTGACGCCGGTTACCCTTGTCAACCTCGCCTCGTCCATATACGCTTTTACCGTATTCCTTTTCGGAAGTGTAGTGATTACCGGGGCGGGATTTCTTTTGTTTACATTGGGAAAAACGACGGATAAAAAGAAACTGCGCTACCATCAATTGATCAGATGGATTTCGCATTTCGTTGTCATCCGTATTCCCCGCGTCAAAACAACATTTAACAAATTTGACAAAACAGTTTTCGACAAACCCGCCGTCATCATTTGCAACCACCAATCGCATATTGACTTGATGTGTATCATGAGCCTCACGCCCAAACTCATTGTCTTGACCAATGATTGGGTATGGAACTCGCCATTTTACGGACGTTTGATCAAATACGCCGATTATTATCCCGTATCAAACGGTATTGAAAACACGATTGATAAACTACAGGCAATAGTAGAAAAAGGTTATTCCATTTTGGTTTTTCCGGAAGGCACTCGCTCCGAAGATTGCAGTATCAACCGTTTTCATCGCGGCGCTTTTTACTTGGCGGAGCAACTTAAAGCAGATATTTTACCTGTGATCATTCATGGCGTAGGGCATCTTTTGCCCAAAAAGGAATTTATGCTGCGCAAAGGCGAAATTCATATCAACGTGATGCCGCGTATGGCATACAATGCCATGGGCGAAACCTTTGCCGAGCGCGCAAAAAACACGCGAAAATACTACCGGGAAGAATACGCAAAATTAGCCGCCGAAGTAGAAACGGCAGATTATTATGCCGATTTGACATTGAATAACTACATGTACAAAGGACCTTCGGTGGAACAGACTGTGCGTCGAAATTTGAAAAAAAACAACAATTATCGAGACCTCATCTCGCAATTGAAAAACCACCATCATATTTTGATCGTCAATTGCGGTTATGGCGAATTACCTTTGTTACTTTCTCTTGTGCATAAAAACGCAAATATTGTTGCTACGGACAATGATCCCGATAAATTGGAATTAGCCGCCAATTGCACATGGGTAAAGGAACATTTGCGTTATGTTGCCAACGTGCATCCTTCTGAAAAATTCGAGGCAGTAGTACTGATACAGCCAAACGACGAACAGCGAACCATCATCAATCACCACACCAATGTCTACTCCATTAATTGACCATTACCGTTTCCCAGCCGAATGGGAACCCCACGAAGCCACTTGGCTCAGCTATCCGCACCATGAAGATTCCTTTCCGGGAAAACTTGAAAGCGTGTATCCTTCTTACATGCGTTTCATTTCCGAGATTGCCGAAAGCGAGAAAGTACGCATCAATGTGCCGGCAACATGCAAAGAGCGATTGATGCGTCAATTGGACGAGGCAGATGTGGATCTTGGTCAGGTAGAGATTTTTGAGCGCAAGAGCAATGATGTTTGGTGTCGCGATCATGGACCGGCTTTCGTCACGAGAGATATTCCCGAACGGCAAAAAGCAATTGTCGACTGGGAATTTAACGCATGGGGCGGCAAATACCCGTATGATGCAGACAATCTTATTGCAGGCGCCATCGCCGCCGATCTCGGTTTACCGGTATACCGTCCGGGAATCGTGATGGAAGGCGGCTCGGTGGAGTTCAACGGAAAAGGAACATTACTGACAACAACTTCATGCCTGCTCAATCCCAACCGCAACCCGCATCTGAACCAACAGCAAATAGAGCAATACCTGATAGACTATTACGGTGTACGACAGGTGATTTGGCTGGGCGATGGCATTGCCGGAGACGATACCGATGGTCACGTGGATGATATTACCCGTTTTGCGAATGTGCACACGATCATAACCGTTGTAGAAACGGACAAAAACGATGTCAACTATGCGCCCTTGCAGGAAAATTTGCGAACCTTAAATCATGTTCGCCTGCTCGACGGACGCCAACCCGACATCGTAGAACTGCCCATGCCTGCGCCGGTGTTCCATAACGGACAACGACTGCCGGCATCTTACGCCAATTTTTACATCACCAACGATGCGGTGATAACGCCCACCTTTAGATGCGCGCAAGACGAACGCGCCATGCAAATTTTGACTGCCTGCTTTCCCGACCGGCGGATGGTAGGCATTGATTCTACAGAAATCGTATGGGGATTCGGCAGTTTTCATTGCCTGAGCCAGCAGGAACCGGCTTAAATGCAAAAAGCCTGCACAGGGCAGGCTTAGTTTTTAAGACTGTTAAGAAACGCTTATTCAGGGCTGATTGCCTCAGTAGGACAAACATCCGCGCAAGAGCCGCAGTCGGTGCAAACATCAGGGTCAATCTTATAGATGTCGCCTTCGGATATTGCTTCTACCGGACATTCGCCAATGCAGGAACCACAAGCGGTACAGTCGTCATTAATTACATATGCCATTTTTAAAATGTTTTATTTGATTAAAATTATGGTACAAATATACATGTTTTTTTTGAATACCGTCAAATTTTTCTAAAAAATCATCAACAAAAACTCATTTCGAACAATTCAGTACAATCATTCGGCAAGCATTGCTGTTTCCCTGTGAACAGGATCTTTGAAAATATTTGCAGGCAGCTCCCAGATCGTCGCCTCTGTAATAAGACATGCCGATATTGTAGGTGATAACAGAATTGTCGGGATTTAAAACTTCGGCTTTCAGGAAGTCCTCAACGGCTTCTTTGTATTTTGCAAGATTGTACAGAACATTACCGCGTGCAATGTAGCCGCCGGCATTGTTAGGATCGGATTGGACAGCCCTTGAAATATCCTCCACCGCTAAATCAAGTCTTGTAAGCGCTTCGTTGGCTAATCCCCTGTTAAGATACAACTGGAAGACATTCCAGTTGGGGTCAATGGACAACGACTTGTCATAATCATCAATGGCAAGTTTGTGGCTACCACGCTGAAAATTCAATAAACCACGTATAAAATGCAGTTCAGGATCATTACGAAATGCTGTTTTTATGGCGTCGTCGATCACCCTCAGCGCCTCTCTGTAATTTTGCAAGCCCATATACGCGCGGGCTTTACCTGCATGTGCTTCTATCATCTGTTCATTCGATTTGATAGCCGCCTCGTAAAATTGTAATGCCTGTTTGTAATCTTTTTGACCGTAAAACAATAGTTCGGCTTTGGCATAACACGCTCTGTAAGAAGCATTATCCAACGAAAGCGCCCTGTCGGCATCCTGTTGAGCCAAATCGTATCTACCCGAAGCGGTATGTATTTGCGAACGTACCCCCAACACTGAGGGGTCGTTGTCGTTTTCGGCAAGCAAGGCGTTGCATATTTCTAAAGCCGGAAGATAGTTTCTTTGCTGCAATAACTGAAGCGCGTTGACCAATGTGGTTTGCGCGTCCATGCAAAAGGTCGCGCCCATCATCATCAAGATACCGATTGTTATTATTTTTTTCAACATAAGATTGATTTAAAGGTTATTCCCCAATGATTTTTACTAAAACACGTTTGCGACGTTTTCCATCAAATTCGCCGTAAAAAATCTGCTCCCACGGACCGAAATCTAAATCGCCGCTGGTTACTGCCACCACCACTTCGCGCCCCATCACCGAACGTTTCAGATGGGCGTCGGCGTTGTCTTCATATGAGTTGTGCCGATACTGGCTATACGGTTTTTCGGGAGCCAGTTTTTCGAGCCAAACTTCAAAGTCGTGGTGCAGTCCGCTTTCGTCATCGTTGATAAAAACGCTGGCGGAAATGTGCATGGCATTCACCAACGCCAAACCTTCCCTGATTCCGCTTTCGGACAGGCATTTCCTTATTTCCGGCGTGATGTTGATGAACTCGCGCCGCGAAGATGCGTTGAACCACAATTCTTTTCTATAACTCTTCATATTTGATTTTCTATTTTATGATACGTAAAAACGAAAAAATTGTTTCAAAAAATGATGGTGCCCACTTTCTCGCCCTGCAATACCCTAGTCAGTTCGCCTTCTTTGTTCATGTCGAAAACGATGATAGGCATGTTGTTTTCCTTACACATGGTAAACGAGGTCATATCCATCACTTTCAGGTTTCGGCTGTATGCTTCGTCGAAACTGAGCGTATCGAATTTGACGGCTGTTGGGTCTTTTTCAGGATCGGCGGTGTATACGCCATCTACGCGGGTGCCTTTCAGCAGTACGTCGGCTTCCATTTCCACAGCGCGTAAAGCCGACGCCGTATCGGTGGTGAAATAAGGATTGCCCGTACCTCCTGCAAAGATTGCCACCTCGCCGCGGTCTAAGGCTTCCATCACGCGCGGTTTGCTGTATCCTTCGCCCACAGGCTCCATGCGAATGGCGGTGAACAGCCGCGCCTTAACGCCCAAACTTTCTAATGCCGACTGTATCGCAAGCCCGTTGATCACTGTGGCTAACATGCCCATGTAATCGCCTTTTACGCGGTCGAAACCCTTATCGACGCCTTTCAAGCCACGAAAAATGTTGCCGCCTCCGAAAACAATTCCCATGCGAACACCCATAGCGACTGCCTCTTTGATGCGTCCGGCATATTCCATTAACCGGTTGGCGTCGATTCCGGCGGGTTGATTTGCCATCAGCGCCTCGCCGCTTAATTTTAGTAATACGCTTTTGTATTTGATCATGTTGTTCATTATTTCAACCATTTATCCAACCATCCAAAAAACTCCCGTTGCCAAAGCAGGGCATTTTGCGGGCGCAACACCCAGTGTCCTTCTTCCGGAAAGACGAGCAACCGGCTTGGTATTCCGCGAAGTTGCGCGGCATTGAACGCCTGTAAACCTTCGGTGTAGGTCACCCGAAAATCATTTGCGCCATGAATCACCAAAATTGGCGTATCCCATTTGTCAACAGACAGATGCGGCGAGAAATCGTAACTTTTCGGACGGGGTTTTTCCCAATAGGGACCGCCTAAATCGAAGTTCGGAAAAAAGTATTCCTCTGTGGAACCGTATTTGCTTTCGAAATTGAACATGCCGCAATGCGAAATGAACACCTTGAAACGTTTTTCGTGATGCCCCGCCAACCAGTATACCGAGAATCCTCCGTAACTTGCTCCTACTGCTCCCAAACGGTTTTCATCAATATAGGGTTCTTTTTTTGCGTCGTCGATAGCGCTGAAGTAATCGCGCATGTTTTGTCCGCCATAGTCGCCTGATATTTGGCGGTTCCACTCCTGTCCGAACGTTGGCAAGCCGCGACGATTGGGAGCCACGATGATATAGCCCTGTGCAGCCATCAGTTGCAGGTTCCATCTGTACGAAAATGACTGACTGACGGGACTTTGCGGACCACCCTGACAATACAGCAGCGCGGGGTATTTCTTGGCAGGGTCGAAATCGGGCGGGTATACCATCCAAACGAGCATCTCCTTGCCGTCGGTAGTTTTCACAATTCGCTCCTCTACTTTTCCCATATTTACAGCATCGTAAATATTTTTATTGACGAAAGTTAACTGTTTTTCGGCGCCGGTTTGCGGATCGAGCGTGAACAGTTCACTAGCCATGATCATTGCTGTTTTGCTGCAAATCAATTGGTTGCCTGTCGCAACAATATTGGTGATGTTGTGCCATCCGGAGGTGACGGGCTGTATGGTTTTTGAAGCCACATTCACCGTATATACCTGATAAGTAGCGCGCACGCCGCTGATGAACCATATATCGCGGCTATCGGCTGTCCACACGAAATGAGCGGCGTTGTCGTCGTAATGTTCCGTGAGGTCTTCGGTAACGCCCGTTGTCAAATGATGCACCATCAGGCGTTCCTTATCGGCTTCGTATCCGGGAGTCGCCATGCTCTGGAAAGCAATCATGCTGCCGTCGGGTGAGAAAACGGGGTATTTATCGTAACCGGGCATCCCATCCGTGATGTTTTTGGTGGTTCCGTTTGCGATGTCATACAGGTAAATATCGGTGTTCGTACTTAAAGCATATTCCCTGCCTGTCAGTTTTTTGCACGTATAGGCGATGAATTTTCCATCGGGGCTCCATGCTATTTCCGAGATGTCGAAAAACGGGGCTGTGGGGGCGTCATACGGTTCGCCTTCCATGATGTCGACGCCTGAACGAAGCGTTCCGTTTTCGAGTTGTCCCAGCCAGACATGGCTTGCGGTATAGTCTGTCCAGCTGTCCCAGTGGCGGTACATCAGGTCGTCGGACATGACGGCGTTGGCTTTCGGCAAGTCAGGATAAAGGTCGAGCGGACTTTCGCCGTTAGGAACATTTTTCAAATACATCACCGCATCGCCTTGCGGACTGTATTCGAAGCCGTTGATACCACCTTCGACGAACGAAACCTGCCGTTTGTCTGAGCCGTTGGGATTCATGTCCCATATTTGCCTGCCATCCTGTGTGGAGGTAAGATACGCCAATCTGCCCGAAGGAAGCCAGCGCGGATTGGCGCAACTTGCAGCAATTTCTACTGTGAGGCAAGTTGCCGTTCCGCCGGTTGTCGGTATAGTCCAAATGGTGGTACGCCCGCGATCTTCGGCTAAACTGTATCGGGTTACCGTATAAGCAACGGTTTGCCCGTCGGGCGAAACAACATATTCCCCTAGTCTGCCGAATTTCCACAGGATTTCGGGGGTCAGGCGTTTCCCGCTTATTTCTTCTGCGGTAAGCGCTTCGGGTTGCTCTGAAATGATTACAGATGGACTGTTTTCAGTCTTTGCCTCGTTATTGCAACATGCAGCCAGCAGAATGGCTGAAAGGACGAGGGGGATGAGGGTTTTGATGTTCTTCATATTGATTATGTTATGATGTTTTAAGATTTTTGAATTATCCGTTCATTTAGATTCAAATGATACTCACTTTTCAAATGCAAAAATACAATAAAATTCAATATAACGTACAATAATAAAAAATTAGCCTGCAGCGCAATGCCACAGGCTAACCTTCACTATTCAATTAATCACTAAATCCTATGCTGTCAACGAGAACCTGATGAATTTGGTTACTTTCAGGTCTTTATCTGCTTCTTTCAAAAAATCGGCAACTGTTTTCTTGTTATCCTTGATAAACTCCTGATTGATCAGGATCATTTCCTTGAAGAATTTTTCTAACTTGCCTTTCGCGATCATCTCAATCATTTTTTCAGGTTTACCGGCGTTCTTCGGATCATTCTTTGCTTGTTCGGTGGCAATATCCAATTCCTTAGCTACTACGTCTTCAGTAACGCTTTCCTTATCGACGGCTACCGGACTCATGGCGGCTACCTGCATGGCAACGTCGCGTCCTGTTTGCGGGTTACTTAACTTTTTGTTGAATCCTACCAGACAGGCTAGTTTGTTGCCGGGGTGGATGTATGCCACTACTTCGGGCGCTTCCAAACAGTCGAAGAATGTTAACTCGATCTTTTCGCCGATTACAGCCACTTTTTCGTTCACAGTTTCGGCAACTGTGATCCCATTTACGGTCAACTGTTTTACGGTATCCAGAGATGCTGCGCCTTCTTTCAATGCTGCATCTGCCACGTCTTCGGTAAATTTGATGAAATCGGCGCCTTTAGCCACGAAATCCGTTTCGCAACTGAGTACGGTCAATACGCCTTTGGTAGCATCTTCCGATACTTTTGCAATCACGCATCCTTCCGATGCATCGCGGTCAGCGCGTTTGCTGGCAACCAACTGTCCTTTCTTGCGGATGATGGACACTGCCTGCTCGTGATCGCCATCGGCTTCTTCCAAAGCCCGTTTGCAGTCCATCATGCCTGCGCCCGTCATCTTTCTTAGTTTTGCTATTTCTGCTGCACTTATAGCCATTTGTCTAATTTTTAACTTGTTATTTTTCGTCTACTTCAATATTTTTTACTTTTTTTGCCACTTTCCTGACCGATTTTTTGTCGTCGACCTCTACGTCTTCCGATGTCCTGTTGCGATCTCTTGTTGATTTTTTGCTCTTTTTGGATTGCGTTTCAACATGTTGGTCTTCATTGTCTTTTTCCAATTTTCTTTCGTTGTTGCCTTCTCTGATGGCTTCAATCACGGTGTCGAGGATGATGGCGATAGAGTTGGCTGCATCGTCGTTTGCCGGAATCGGAAAATCAATTGAATCGGGATCGGAGTTGGTATCGACAATTCCGAATACGGGTATATTCAGGCGTCGCGCTTCGCTCACGGCGATATGCTCTTTCATGATGTCTACCACAAAAAGGGCTGCCGGGAGGCGTCCCATATCGGCGATGCTGCCAAGGTTCTTTTCAAGTTTGGCTCTTTGCCGACTGATCTGAAGTTTTTCGCGTTTCGACATATTGGCGAATGTGCCGTCGGTAGCCATCTTGTCTATGGTGGACATTTTCTTCACCGCCTTGCGGATGGTGGGAAAGTTGGTGAGCATACCGCCAGGCCAGCGTTCCGTAACGTAGGGCATTCCGATGGAGCCTACTTTTTCGACAATAATGTCCTTTGCCTGCTTTTTGGTGGCAACAAACAAAACCCTGCGTCCCGATCTGGAAATCTGTCTTAACGCCTGCGCCGCTTCGGTAAGCTTGGCTTGGGTCTTTTGCAAATCGATAATATGGATACCGTTGCGTTCCATGAAAATGTAAGGCGCCATGTGCGGATTCCATTTTCGTTTCAGGTGCCCAAAATGGCAACCTGCATCTAACAATTGTTGTATGGTTACTTGTGTCATTAAAATTTGTTTAACGTTTGCTGAACTGGAAGCGTTTGCGCGCTTTTGGGCGTCCGGGTTTTTTGCGTTCTACTTCGCGCGGGTCGCGGGTCATAAAACCGGCTGCTTTGAGCTTGGGTTTATTGGTTTCATCCAATAGGACAAGGGCTCGGGAAATTGCCAGCCGCAAGGCTTCGGCTTGACCTTTGATGCCGCCTCCGTCTAAATTTGCTTTTACTTTGTATTTTCCAACTACTTCGAGAACGTTGAATGGTTGCTCTACTATGAATTGCAGCGTGCCTACGGGAAAATAGGTTTTCACATCTTTGTTGTTGATGATGATCTCTCCGTTTCCTTCGCTGAGAAATACGCGGGCGATGGCTGCTTTTCTTCTGCCAATAGCGTTGATGGTTGCCATAAATTATCTGATCAGATTAAGGTTGATGGTTTTAGGTTGTTGCGCTTCATGAGGATGCTCGGCGCCGGCGTAAACGTGCAGGTTCCTGTACAGGGCGGCGCCAAGTTTGTTTTTGGGCAACATCCCTTTTACGGCTTTTTCTACCACTGCAATCGGATTTTTGCGCTTCAGTTCCCGGGCAACCGTGATACGTTGACCTCCGGGATAACCCGTATGGCGAACATATTTCTTCTTTGACCATTTGTTACCCGTAAAGCGCACCTGGTCTGCATTGATGACCACTACGTTGTCCCCGCAATCTACGTGCGGCGTGTAGTTCGGCTTGTGCTTGCCCCTGAGCGCCATCGCTATTTTGGCGCACAAGCGACCTACTATTTCGTTTTGGGCGTCTACAATCACCCATTCCTTGTTGACAGTCGCCCGATTGGCTGAAACTGTCTTGTAGCTTAATGTATCCACTAATTGAATTTATCTATTTAACTGTCTATAAAACAATACAATAACGTATAATTTCTTCAAAAATACGGACTGCAAAGGTATCATTATTTTTGATACAAACTATTTTTTTTTGAAAAATATCAGTCATCGATACAAATTTTTCGGGTCATCAAAAAATTCAAGGCATTGCGGGCAAATCAAACCCATTTTGATAATTGTGTCTGATCCACTCTTCCGCAATTTCCTTGGCATTGAAATCTGCAAACCGGCAACAATCCGCCATCATACCAGCTAACCTTTACTTCGGGCATATTGACATTTCCTTTGACGCCCGACCAAATCCATTCGCTCACCGAACGGCACCAATCGAATGAATTACCCTGGTTACCCATTTGAGTGGCTACCCTGTACTTTTTTGCAAGGTTGGTCAACAAGCGCGATTCATATACCGAATGTGTCAATGGTTTTTGCGTATAGGCATGTTTTTCCAAGGTAATGGCATGCGCGGTAACGCCTGCATGGGTATGGTCGGGAGTAGCCACTAATATGGCGTCAATGGATTTTCCCATTTCATCGAACATCACCCGCCAATCTTTGTATCGCTTGGCATTGGGATAGTCGTTGAAGGTCTTCTCAGCATACTTCCAGTCAACATCGCACAAAGCAACTATATTTTCCGTTTTCATGTTGCTCAGGTTGCGACGTCCCATCCCGCCTACACCAATTCCGGCAATATTCAATTTGTCGCTGGGCGCAGTGTGACCGAATGTTCTCCCCATTACATGACCGGGAATGATGGTCAATCCGGCGGCAATTGCGGTAGAATTTCCTAAAAATTTTCTTCTGTTCATGATTTATTTGATTATTATTCAGTTATTAAATTATTAACTCATTGTGGCCAATGGATTTCGACGCCTTGTGTTTGGATCATTTCCTGAAAACCGGCAAGCAAATTGGCTGTTTCGCGAACGGCGCGCGGTGTTGTCTTTTTTTGCAATGCAAAACAGGTTA
>Ga0099364_10006213_pt1 | contig 17457 bp, 12 predicted proteins | sample TergutTh196P3_FD_73070 | JGI IMG/M metagenome (GOLD analysis project Ga0099364, IMG submission 73070) | Microcerotermes parvus P3 segment gut microbial communities from Pointe-Noire, Republic of the Congo - Th196 P3 | ecosystem: Host-associated > Arthropoda: Insects > Digestive system > Gut ...
GTGCGTAAATGCTGACTGTCTAACCACACCGCGGGGTTGTTGATTCCTTCCCAGCGGAATGTATTCATCAGGCGGTCGTACAGGATGTCAGTATCAATACGGCCTGCCTCAAGCGGGCTTTCAGCTGGTGTTTTGATGGGTACCAAACGATAAGCAGTGCCTTCTAATTGCAGGTAATCATCCAAACCTGCCGTACCGCTGTGTTTACAGGAAGTCCAGTAAACAGGACGCTCCCAGTTGTTGGCTGCAATGATTTCGAGCGCCATCCACTCGCCCTTCATGAGCACTGAGGGAGCGCGGAAGGGCAATGTGTCGAGAATCAACTCAGTATCTTCATCTTTCACAGTTCCATTGGTTAATACTTTTTGCCTGTCAACCGGCAGGGAAAAATTGCGGGTCATGAAGTAATCCAATTCCACGCCCGGTTCGTAGGGCAACCTGGTATGCGGATCGTCACTGCCGATAAAATCAAGCGCCTGCGGTAGAGGAATCGTATCCTGATATTGGTTGAAGAGGTATACTGCATCGCGCCTCCCGCGCAGGTATTTCTCTTCGGGAAGCGTCACCGGCAATGGCGGCGAATCGTAAGCCGTCAGTTTCATCTGGTTGATGTACCAGTCGGCGCTAAGCAACATCAGGTTCACCACGCGAACATCGGTGCGCACGCCTTCCACATCCTGCAAGTACCACAACGGGAAAGTGTCGTTGTCGCCTACGGTAAAAAGTATCGCATTGGGAGCGCATGAATTGAGGTAGTTCCAGGCAACGTCGCGTGCGGTGTAACGTCCCGAACGGTCGTGATCATGATAATTTTGCTGCGCCATAATAAGGGGCACAGGCAACGTAAGCAGAAAGATGATTCCAAAATTCAAAGATTCCAAAATTCCATCCTTGAATCCTTGAATCCTTGAATCTTTGAATCTTTGAATCTTTGAATCTATTATATCGTAAATTGCCGCCACGCCCAATCCTATCCATATTGCAAAAGCGTAGAACGACCCTGCATACGCATAATCGCGCTCACGAGGTTGCAATGGCGTTTGATTCAAGTAAATGACGATGGCTATACCGGTCATGAAAAACAACGTCATTACCACCCAAAAATATTTTACATCACGTTGCAGTTGCCATAACAAACCTGTCAATCCCAATATCAATGGAAGCATGAAATAGCGGTTACGCCCGGCGTCTTTTCTGAAATGCTCCGGCAGGTTATCCTGCTGACCTATCCGAAGAGCATCCATAAACGTTATCCCGGAAATCCAATTTCCGTTGAGGATACTGCCATCTGCCTGAATGTCGTTTTGCCTGCCGGCGAAGTTCCACATAAAATAACGCCAGTACATGTGTCCCATTTGGTAACTAAAGAAAAAACGAAGGTTTTCAAGGAAAGTCGGACGGGGCAGGATCGTTTCTCTTCCGTCCTCCTGCATTACCCTCACCGGACGTCCCTCAATATTTCCATACGCCTGATACAGTTCGATATGCGCTCTGTTAGAACTGTACATTCTGGGGAAGAACGTACAGAAACGCGAATCATATTCGACTTTCACGCGATGTTGCACTATTTCGTAACGTCCATTCAGTTTAGCGTAAACAGGATTAGTATCTACCCTCCGTTCTTCCGGCGCATTGTAATATGGTCCGTAAACAAGCGGATGGTCGCCATATTGCTCTCGGTTGAGGTACTCCATCAACGCAAAAACATTGTCGGGGCTGTTTTCGTTCATTGGCGGATTGGCTAAGGAGCGAATCACAATCATTCCATATGACGAATAGCCAATGATGATCACCGCTACTGACAGCAAAATGGTATGCAGCAGACGTTTGTTGCGGACATATGCGTACCAAAGCCCCCATGCCATCATTGCCGTTAATAGTATGATGTATATCAAAACGCCCGAATTGTATGACATCCCAAAGGTATTTACTGCCAAAAGTTCAAAATATCCTGCCATCTTCACTAATCCGGGAATTATCCCGTAAAGGATGCCTCCCAGAATCAACCCCGAACAGATGACGGCGAGGATGACGCCCTTGCGCGTCGGCTCATATTTGCGAAAATAGTAGATCAATACCATTGCAGGTATAGCCAGCAGGTTGAGCAGATGTACGCCGATTGACAAGCCCATGAGGTAAGCGATTAAAACCAGCCAGCGATTGGCGAAGGGTTGGTCGGCGGCTTCTTCCCACTTCAACATCGCCCAAAACACAATGGCTGTGAAAAACGACGAGGCGCCATACACTTCGGCTTCTACAGCCGAAAACCAAAAAGTATCGGAAAACGCATAGGACAACGAACCTATAACGCCGCTTGCGAGGATGACAAAGTTTGAGGTTTGAGGTTTGAGGTTTGAAGTTATTAGCCTTCGCGTAATGTGTGTGACACTCCAAAACAAAAACAGAATGGTTAATGCGCTGAGCAGGGCGGAGAAGGCGTTCGCCATCCAAGCGACTTTGTCGGGACTTGGCGCCAGCATGGTAAACAGGCGCGCCGTGAGCAGGTATAGAGGCGCTCCCGGCGGATGTCCGATTTGGAGTTTGTCGGCGGCGGCAATAAATTCGCCGCAATCCCAGAAACTAACAGTGGGTTCGGCAGTAAGCAGATAGACGCAGAATGCTACTGCAAAACAGAACCATCCGGTGATATTGTTCAAAATGCGATACATGATAAAAGATCGCTGAAAAATGTCAATCAATAGGGGGGAAATCGTCTTCCCACATCGGGTTGTTGTCTCCCGTAAGCGCTTCCTGAATCTCTTCTTCGCTAAATTCCTTCATGTTGGTGACGATAAAATCAGGGGAGAGAAAATCGCCAAACTGGTTACATTCGTCTATTCCTTCGCGGAACAATCTGGTGAGGTCGGAACTGATAGGCACTACCACCCGCATGGTGGTGTAATGATTCATGAAGTTCAATTGTTCCAATTCGCTGTCGTACTTCTGCAAAGCGTATGACATTTCGTCCTGTACTACTTTTTGTTCAAACGGTTTCAAATCGCCGCCGTTTTTATTGATCAATACAACGAAATACCGCAATTTATGCCCCTTTCCACCCAAACCGGTGGCAATGAATACTTGCCCTCTCTGGTCGTCGAGCAAATCGCTTTCGAGCAGGAGCCTGTTTTCCTGTAATGCCAATTTCGACCACTCTTCTAAACCTGCGTCCGGATTTTGGGCATATTTTTCCAAAGTACGGAAAATTTCCGGATGAGGCACATTTGCTAATTGAACCAATAGTAATTTCTTGTTATCAGGCGAAATCAGGGGGTTGAATAGCTCATTCTTGTTGGACAGAACGGTCTTTTCGTCCATTGCCCCTCTCAATCTTCCCGACGTTTCAAAATAACTCATCTGAACAGCCACATCCACAGGATCTTCCATGAGGCTGAAATTGTTGTTCAGCCCGCCGAAGAACTCCTGTATTCTATTGTATACATTTTCATTTTCCATATCCGGATCGGTTTATTGATGCACATCGCGAAAGAAGGACAAAGATACAACATTTTTCAAAAACAACAACTAAAAAAAATTTAAATAAACTCTATTTCTTTGTTTCCGAACGTTTTATATTTTTCATTATTTTCCATATTGGTACAAATGCCGCAAATAATCCGAATCGAGTTGTTCGGCGTCTTCCTTCACCATTCGGTAACGGGCTGCAATAAGCACATGAAGGTTTTGCAGGCATCTTTCCAACGGATAGGTTTTTCCGGTAAGTTGCCGCAAAGAAACCGGATTGGGCGCATCGCTAACAAAAACATTCTGATTGATATTCAAGCCTATACCAACTATGGTTTTGCTCAGATAATCGTCTATGATGAAATTTTCAATCAATATTCCTGCAATTTTTTTTTCGTTCACATATACGTCGTTGGGCCATTTGACGGCAACATCGGCAACATGCTGCGAAACAAAATCGTACACTGCCAACGATACGGCTTTCGAGAGTACAAACTGTTGCGAAGCATGGATAAACGAAGGATACAGAAGAATAGAAAATGTAAGGTTGGCGCCGGGTTCGCTTTCCCATGAATTATTGCCCTGACCGCGCCCATGCGTCTGTTCGTAGGCAACAACTAGTGTTCCTTCCGCCAAATTCTCTTCCTTCGACAACTGCGCCAAATACCTGTTGGTGGAATCGGCTTGCCGGATACGGAGGATTTGACTGTCGGGAAAAATAGGGTTCATGTTCAATTTCTGACAATTTTATTTCCGATGGCGCAAGAGAGGCAGCGTCTGGGACGGCAATATTCATTATCCAATTGCAGCAGCGCCTGCGATGTAAACGCATCCGGATTTCCGGCGCCTGATTCTTCCCAACGGGCAATAATGGAATTTTTTTCGGGAGGAAGGCTTTCAAGTAGACTGACGGCGCGCGTGCAAAATTCTTCTTTACCGCGCGCTTTTCCGTACACAAAAAGAAACGGCGCCACAGTATTGATCAAAACCGTATGGATGGATGATTTTCCGAATGTTTTGTTGCGCTTGGGCGATTCTTTGCCGAATATATAATGTATATCCCAATAGGCGGAAGCCTGCAAATCGAAAAGATTTTCGAATATGTCAACGGATTTTGCTTCAATAATTTGTGAAAAGAGATGCTCGTTGTGATGTATCAATGCTGCAAACTGGGCAATACGCAACGTGGGAAAGTTGATGGGGCGCAAACGCAGAAATTTCCAAAGAAATGGGTCGATCGGTTCCAAATTGTATTTTTTCTGCAAATACCGGTATTCTGTTCGCAGTTCGGCTTGGTACGTATCGGACGTTTGTTCATCAGACAACATGCCTGCCTGACCAAACAAAAGCGTTTCAAGTTCATGCAAATGTTCCCTGTGTTTCAATAATATCTTCAATGGCAACGATTTGGCTAAGGATTCAAAAGGCAAGGCGTTCAGGCTGAAACCGAAGTTACGCGCCAGCCGCTGGTACATCGTTTCTTCCCAATCATTTCCCGTAGAAGCATACGATTGCAGGATGGCTTCTGATTTTTGCTCTAACCGTTCAACTGCCAATCTTTCTATCCATGACACAAAACTAAACTCGTCCAATTTGCATGTTTCGTTGTGGCACGCGATACGCGCCTTGCTGTCTATTAGGCGGTTGTAATTTTCTAAATATCTGGCGTCGAAATGCAGTTCCATTACCGGAATTTTTTGCCGTCGGGAATTGTAGGTATCGGCATCATGTCGATATACTGCGTGCAACACCACGTTGTTGTAGGCTGGATCTGTGTGGTGACCGTGCCGCTCCCAGTCCGACGCGCAAAGATGTATTTCCACGCAGCCTGCCCACAACGTTTCTCCAATCCGAACGCGGGCGTCCGTAAAATCAGGTCCGGCGTCTGTGTTTAATTGTCCGGCTTGCAACGCTTCCACAATTTCGCCTTCCGCAGTCAGATTGCCTTCTTTTACGTACAGGCTATGCTGCCAGATGTATTGCAGAAAATCTTCGGTCATCAATCATTTGGTTTTTCGAAAACCCAAAAATAGAAAAAACAATGGAACAATCCTCAAAAAATGAAAAAAAGATGTACTTTTGCCCGCAAATTTTATTTTTTTATGATAATCAATCTTCGGTTTCTTGTATCATGGGCTTCCAAACTTTTGTTGTGGGGCGGAATTTTCTTGATGGCTTGGATAAGTTTTTCGTGCGACGAATTTTGCGAAGAACCCAACCGAACGGCAGTAGTGATTAATTTTTACGATGAGGAGGAGGCTTCGCTAAGAGTAAAAAATGTTACGATCAGAGGCATTGAAAATGATAGCCTTTTGTATCCAAACAGAGATATTTACGGAGGGACGGATCTCTCGCAAGTATTGTTGCCGGTAAACCCTTCGTCGAATTTTATGAGTTTTACCATCAAAAACGATACCTTTCCTGTTGATACTGTTATCATTAGATACAGTCGGTTCAACGGATTCATTTCGTCGCAATGTGGATGCGTTACTTATGCAGACTTACATTCTGCGCCGGAAAGCACATCCAACACGATCACGCATCTTATTCTTACCAATCCCAATGTTTCCACAGTAAGTTACCGAGAAGGAGTTTTCAATGCAGAGAATATCAGGATTTATTATTAGCTTGGCGTTGCTGCTGCCCATATGGTGCAATGCGCAGGACACAGTTCGTTATCCCATCAATGCAATGAAAGGGATACGGATAGGGGTCGATGTTTCAAAACCTTTGCTGTATTTTATGTACAACGGTGAACGGATAGGATTTGAAGCCATGGCTGACAAGCATATAAAGGGCAACCTTTTTGCTACGGTTGAAGCCGGCTGGTTGAATATCAACCTGAACAAAAGCGACTTTCATTATAGAGCAAATGGCTTGTATGGCAAAGCAGGAGCGGATTATAATCTGCTGAAGTCGCGACGCCCCAATAGCAACGACATCGTGTATGCCGGCGGACGTTATGGCTTTTCGCTGTTCAGCCATCAAGCCGACCAGATAACCATACCCGGACATTTCTGGCCCGACGCTACCGACCGTAGTATTCCTAAAAACACCATGCACGCGCATTGGCTGGAACTTTTGCTCGGAGTAAAAGCGGAGGTACTCAAAAATCTGTATTTTGGTCTGAGCTTTAGGCTTAAATTCATAATTGTCTCACCCAAAGACAATTATTCAACGCCATACCAAATTCCGGGATATGGCAATGGCAGCGAAGGTTTTTCGCTCGGAATCAATTATTGCGTGTCCTACAATTTTCATTTTTGACTTTTGATGACACGATGACAAGGATTGGTATTCTTTCAGACACGCATGGTTATATCGAACCGCGGCTCTTCGATTTTTTCGCCTCGTGCGATATGCTGTTCCATGCCGGCGACATCGGCAGTTGGGAAGTAGCCGATCAATTAAATAAATTCAAGCCGCTAACAGCTGTTTACGGAAATATCGACGGCTCGGACATACGCGCCGTTTATCCCGAAGTACAGCGCGCCAACTGCGAAGGAATAGACATATTAATGACGCATATTGGCGGTTATCCCGAACGTTACGACCGAAAAATATATCCCGTACTGAAAAATTTCCCTCCCAAATTGTTCATTGCCGGACATTCTCATATTCTGAAAGTAATGTACGACAAAACATTACAAATCTTGCACATCAACCCGGGCGCAATAGGCAACAGCGGAATACACCATGTAAAAACCGCCGTGCGCCTTGTTGTGGACGGGAGCAATATGACGGATTTGGAAATACTTGAGATCCCGAGAAAAGCGCCCATATAATATAACCCTCGCCTTTTGCAATCTTGACAAATAAAGCCTTCCTAAAAGAAAACGGATAGATGAAACGAACAAAAAGATTATCTTTGCCATCATAAAAATTAAAAAGTTATGAGCATCAATATCATCAAAGACCCTGATATAAAACAGTGGCTTGTAGATTTGAAAGCCCGCATTCGCCAAAGCCAAATGAGGGCAATGATTCGGGTAAACGACGAGATGTTGCGCCTGTATTGGGATTTGGGGCGCGATATCGTTGTGCGTCAAATGGATGCTGTGTGGGGTAGCGGGTTTTTCAAGCAATTGAGTAAAGAATTGAAGTCCGAATTTCCTGATATGCAGGGGTTTTCGGTTACCAATCTGAAGTTTTGTAAATACTTTTATCTATTTTATAATCAGGATGATAAAATTTTGCACCAACTTGGTGCAAAATTAGAGATTGAAAATTTGCAACAACCTGTTGCAAAAATACAATCGACAGAAAATGAAGACATTAAAATTTTCCACCAAGCTGGTGGAAAAATACAATCGTCAGAAGAACGTGACATAATTCTTCCTCAACTTGGAAGTGATGTAATTCGTCACCAACTTGGTGACGAATTACAAGCGACTGAAAATAAGAACAATATAATTCGTCAACAACCTGTTGACGAATTTGAAGTCCATCCGCTTTTTCAAATTCCATGGCGCCATCACGTGGAAATATTTACCAAATGCAAATCTGTACACGAAGCCTTATTCTACGTTCAAAAGACCATCAAAAACGGCTGGAGTCGTGCCGTATTGATGAACTTTATTGATGCCGACCTGTACCAAAAACAGGGCAAAGCCATCAATAATTTCGACCGCTTATTGCCTGATGTTCAGAGCGATTTGGCAAAGGAGATCCTGAAAGACCCCTTCAATTTTGATTGGGTGGCACTGACCGAAAATTATAAGGAAAAGGAGTTGGAGGACGCTTTGGTTGGCAACATCACAAAATTTCTGTTAGAACTCGGGCAGGGCTTTGCATACGTCGGGAGGCAATATCCGATTCAGGTGGGAAATAGAGAACGAAATATTGATTTGCTGTTTTATCATCTTGAACTACGCTGTTATGTGGTTATAGAATTGAAAGCCAAAGATTTTGAGCCGGAATATGCCGGAAAACTCGGATATTACATGGCTGCCATCAACCATCAGTTGAAAAAAGAGGTGGATAATCCCACCATCGGAATGCTTATCGTCAGAAACAAAGACAACATAGATGTGCAATACTCTTTGGAGGCTATCAATCAACCGATTGGCGTATCAGAATATATGCTCTCGAAATTGTTGCCCGAAAATTTTAAATCTTCGTTGCCTTCAATTGAGGAAATAGAACAGGAATTAAACAGGGGTAAGAAATGACCACCATCGACCAGATAGAATTAGACGACAGTAACGAAATCTTCCGATATGCCGCCGATTTTATCCGACAAACCGACCGGTCGGTTTATCTGACGGGAAAAGCCGGAACGGGTAAAACTACGTTTTTGAAGTATATCCGGCAGACGACCGACAAGGAACACGCGGTACTTGCGCCGACGGGTGTTGCGGCTATCAATGCCGGCGGGCAAACCATCCATTCGTTTTTCCAAATCAAGCCGAGCGTTTACGTCCCTAACGACAGCCGTTTGAGAAAGGTGGCGCCCAAAAGCGATGACGACCGCGATACGATTTTCGACCATTTCCGCTTCAACGACGATAAACTGAAAATCATCCGCAACCTGCAACTGCTGATTATCGACGAGGTGTCGATGGTGCGGTGCGATTTGTTGGACGTGGTAGACAGGATACTGCGCATTTACCGCGATTGGGAAAGCGAGCCGTTTGGCGGCGTTCAGGTACTCCTGATTGGCGATACTTTCCAGTTGTCGCCTATTGCCAATGCCGAAGAATGGCGAATTTTGGAAACATTTTACGAAAGCCCGTTTTTTTTCAGTTCCCGCGTAATGAGCGAGCATCCGCCCCTGTACATTGAGTTGAAAAAAATATACCGGCAAAAAGAACAGACGTTTATCGACCTGTTGAACAATATCCGCGTCAATCGCGTGACCGACAGCGATATGAACCTGCTTCATTCGCGCTACCATCCAACATTCACGCCGGAGAAAAATGCCGCATACATCACGTTGGCAACCCACAACCGAATGGTGGACGAAATCAATCATACCCAGTTGATGGAACTTCCCGACAAGGAAGTGGTTTTTCATGCCGACGTGACCGGTATCTTTCCTGAAGAAATAATGCCTACCAACCGCGTCCTGCAACTGAAACCCGATGCGCAAGTGATGTTTGTGAGAAACAATCCGCCTTTTTTCTTTAACGGAAAAATCGGACACATCAGGCAGATTTGCGAAACGCAATTGACGGTGGCTTTCCCCGACGGTGAGGAAATAGAGGTGAACCGCGCCGACTGGCACAATGTGCGCTATAAGTGGAACCGGCGAAAGAAAAAAATCGAGGAGGAAATCATCGGTACGTTTACCCAGTTTCCGGTGAGGCTTGCCTGGGCTATCACCGTCCACAAAAGTCAGGGATTGACTTTCGAGCGCGTGGTTGCCGATTTGGGCGCCGCTTTTACGCACGGACAGGTTTATGTCGCTTTGAGCCGCTGTACTTCGCTCGACGGGTTGATACTCAAATCGAAAATCAGCCGGGCGGTCATCAAAACCGACCCGTTTGCCGTGCAATATGCCCAAAACGAGATGCAGAACGAGCAAATCGAACAAACGCTCCATACGGCAAAAAACGAGGAACGCCGGTCAACCAAACCGCAACCCGCTCATCCCGTTACAGCGGAACTGTCCGTCGACGAGTTGTTTGTCAGGACAGGAGCGATTTTCGATGATGTGGAACTGACCTTTGGCGAACTCTCAACCCGTTTGACGGACTTGTTGTCGGGTGTGCAAACGCCATTCGTAGAGGCGGTTTCGAAGCTTGGCTTGCAGGAAAACGACCTTGTATTGTTGCTGTTTTTTTGTCATCTATTGGTCAACAACGGATATGAGGATGTCAAAATGTCCGATTTGGAGGACTTGTACGATGTGAAGGGCGATTACAGGGCGGTTCGTTTCCAATTCCTGAAAAAGACGCATCCGCTATTGACGTCCGGACTTGTCAAATGCGTTGGAAATCATTACCTTCTCACCGAAAAGGCGCGGAAAGAACTGTTGCCCGAAATGTTTCCGGTGATTCACGAAACATTTGAAAAACAGGATATATTGCCGGTCGAAAACAGGATGGAACCTGCCATGCCAGCCGCCAAAGAAAAAAATATGATTGCTTTCAGGGATATTACGCCCAAGACATTGTACTACAATGCGCAGGAGCGCGCTCAAATTGATACATTGACCAATTTGCTGGATGAGGCGCGTTTCAGCGAAGTGCAGCAACGATTGGTTGAATCGGGCATGAGGAAAGGTTTTGCGTGTATTTTCTACGGCGCGCCCGGAACCGGCAAAACCGAAACGGTGTACCAAATTGCCCGCCTGACGCGCCGCGACATCTTTTCGGTGAACATCAGCGAAACCAAAAGTATGTGGTTTGGCGAAAGCGAAAAACGTATCAAGGATATTTTTGACCGCTACCATGCGGAAGTTAAACGTTTAACTAATGCCCCTATCCTGCTTTTCAACGAGGCAGACGCCATTTTTGGCAAACGAAAAGAGGCGCTGACGCAAACCGTGGATCAAACAGAAAATGCCATACAAAACATCATCCTTCAGGAAATGGAAACGCTCGAAGGCATCATGATCGCTACCACCAACCTGACACAGAACCTCGATGCAGCCTTCGAGCGGCGGTTTCTCTACAAGGTGGAATTTAAAAAACCGTCGATAGAAACCAAACAGGCAATATGGCAAACGCTCATTCCTTCGCTACAGCCCGAAACAGCCGCAGAACTGGCTGCCGGCTACGATTTCAGCGGCGGCGAAATAGAAAATATCGCCCGAAAACGAACTGTGGAATTTATCCTGACAGGCACAGAGCCAACGCCCGAACAGATACGCGCGTTTTGCAATGCGGAACTGTTGCATAAGAGGCAGGGTAGGATCGGGTTTAATAATTAAGCGAATTGAACTTTGCTTAAGTGATTTACGAAATGATGAATAGACTTGTCATTTTTTTTTTGGTTATCAATCAAAATTTGCTTAATTTTGTAAATTAAATTAAGATGTCAGAAAATAACCTAAAAATGTCAACAATTACCCAAGCAGAAGGAATAGTCGTCAGCGACCAGTTTCAGGAGTTTTTCAACTCGTGTACGCTTATCTATTCGGATGAAGAATGCAACCTGATTCAAAAGGCTTTCGACATGACTAATGAGATGAATATCAGCGAACAACACAGAGAGGACGATCCACGTATCTTACATTCGTTGTGCGTGGCGCGCATCGTGGCGAATGAATTTGGATTAGATGCTACATCTGTGGTAACAACGCTTTTACTTCACACGATGAAAGATAATTCGAAAGTAACGCTCAATATGATCAGCATCGGATTGGGCGATAAGGTGGCAATGATGGTGGATGGATTGTTTAAAATAAGAAAAATGGACATTATCGACAATTATTTCTCCCTTCATGCCGAAAACTTCCGAAAAATATTGCATATAACCCTCGACAATCCGAGCGTGATGCTTGTCCAACTAGCCGACTGTCTGCACCTCATGCGCACATTAGACGCCCAGCCCACCTACAAACAGATGAAGATTGCCCGCGAAACCATGTTTTTGTATGCGCCTTTTGCTTATCAATCAGGGTTTTATTCTATCAAACAGGAATTGGAAGACCTGAGCCTCAAATACCGCCACCCAAAAATATACCAGGATATTGTCCATTTATTGGAAAACAACGAAAATGACAGGAAAAAATCCATCACAGAATTTATGATTCCCATCAGGGAAAAACTCCTCGAAAATGGCTACACGTTTGAGATGAAAAGTTGTTCAAAATCCATCTATTCTGTCTATTACAAGATGCAATACAAAGGGGTTCCGTTTGATGAAATTTATAATCTGCAGGCAATCAGGATTGTTTTTGTCCCGGCTCCCGATATTCCCGAAAATATACAATGTTGGAATATTTATGCCTTGATTACCAATATCTTTACGCCTAAATACGACCGAATACGCGATTGGGTAAGCATACCCAAAGCCAATGGATATAAGGCGTTGCACACCACTGTGACCAACGCTGACGGAAAATGGGTGGAAGTGCAGATACGCTCGCAACAAATGGACAATATTGCCAACAAAGGATTAGTTGCCAACAAAGGAGCAAATATTGATGGAAAAGAATTTGACAAAATTGTATGGGATATAGCCATTAAAAATCAATTCCTTGAGTTGATTCATGCCTGTATGTTTATCCGTTCGGATGAAGACCGCAGACTGATTCGCAAGGCTTTTGACCTGTCGCGCGAAGCACACAACGATATGAATCGCAAAGCAGGCGACCCATATATCATTCATCCTTTAAGCGTGGCGCAAATCGTGGTAGAAGAAATCGGGCTGGGTACAACATCGGTAATAGCCGCGCTTTTACACGATGTAGTGGAGGATAATCCGGATTATTCGCTTGATTTTATCCGCAGCCAGTTTGGACCGAAAGTGGCTATGATAGTAGATGGTTTGACAAAAATTTCGGGAGTGGATGTTTTCGATAAAAATTCTTCTCTCCAAGCCGAAAATTTCCGTAAAATACTGCTTACGATCTCCGACGATTTGCGGGTGATTCTCATCAAATTAGCCGATCGGCTGCACAACATGCGCACGTTGGATGCCATGCCAAGCGAAAAACAAATCAAAACTGCCGGAGAAACCATGTTTCTGTATGCGCCGTTAGCACACCGGCTCGGATATTATACCATCAAACAGGAATTGGAAGACCTGAGCCTGAAGTATCGCCATCCAAAAATGTACCAGGACATAGTATATAAACTGAAAGACAGCGAAGAAAAACGAAATAAATCTGTCGAGGAATTTATGATCCCCATCAGGAAAAAACTCATCGAAAATGGGTACAAATTTGAGATGACAGGTCGTTCAAAATCAATTTACTCCATCTATTACAAGATGCAGCACAAAGGCGTTCCGTTTGAAGAAATTTATGACCTGCAGGCAATCAGGATTGTCTTTGAATCACTGCCGGATGTGTCGGAAAGAAATCAATGCTGGAATATTTATACGCTCATTACCGACATTTATTTGCCCAAGCTCGACCGTATTCGCGACTGGGTGAGTATGCCCAAAGCCAATGGATACGAGGCGTTACACATCACAGTAATGGGCGCCGACGGTAGATGGGTGGAAGTACAAATACGTACACGACGCATGGACGATATTGCAGAAAAAGGATTCGCCGCGCACTGGAAATACAAGAGCGTAACAGCAAAAGAAACGGAATTGGACAAATGGCTGCGGAAAATTAAGGAATTGTTGCAAGACCCAAACACAGACGCAACAGAGTTAGTCGACAATTTCAAGATGAATCTTTTCACGAAAGAGATACATGTGTTTACGCCAAAGGGGCAAATCAAAACCTTGCCGCAAAAAGCCACAGCCCTCGATTTTGCTTACGAAATACACTCCGAAATAGGTCAGAGGGCTATTGCCGCAAAGGTGAACCACCAACTGCTTCCGCTCAACCACGAATTACGCAGTGGCGACCAAGTGGAAATCATCACTTTGGACAAGAAACAGACACAACGCCAATGGCTCGATGAAGTGGTGACTGCAAAAGCCAAAACGAGCATCAAAAACAACATCAAGGCTGCAACCAAAAACCCTGTAGAACGGGGAAAAGTGATTTTCGAGGAAAAACTCAAAGAAAACAATGTTGCTCTGGCGCCCAATTCAAGCGTGATCAACAAGGTGCTTAAAGCCTACGACGCGCAAACAAAAGATGAACTGTACAGCAAAATAGGCGCTGATATAATTTCGCTTGACGATCTGCCGAAAATTCTGAACAGTAATCCCGAAAACAAATGGACGCGCATCTGGCGATTGCAGTTGTTTGGCGCTAAAACGCTGCCCTCTTCCGACGACGAACAGTTGGTCAACGACAGCGCAAAATCCGATTCGACAGAAAAAAACAACGACGAAGCGGCGTTTAATTATAAGATTGCAAGATGCTGCAACCCAATTCCCGGCGATGATGTGATCGGCTATCTGAATCAATCTAATGAACTGATACTGATACACAAGTCGCGTTGCCCCAATGCCGTCAAATTAACGGCTAACCGTGGCGATCTGATTGTTCCCGTAAAATGGACTACCTTGAAAGTATTTTCTTTCCTTGCGAAAATATCCATACAAGGCATTGACCGTCCCGATATTTACCTGCAAATAACCTCCCGACTCAGCGAAGAGCTGAACGTCAATATCCGCACTTTCAACATGGCGAGCCACGATGGTATTTTTGAAGGAACCATCCAGCTTTACGTACACGATACCAACGATTTGGAAAACCTCATGAAAAAACTGAAAAAGCTCAAAGGCGTAGAATCCGTAAAACGGTTGGAAATATTGGACAAGCAGATGGAAGAGGTGTAATGGATGAGGCTTAGTGTTTGTGGGCGAACAATACACTGAATACCACATAATATTGCTTATATTTCAAATTGTTAACCAATTTTAACGCTTAATTTTATAACATTATGGGCAATTCGTGCTGTTTAAGTCCATAAGTGTACTCTTTTGCCTGTTCAAACGCTTTATCGAGGTTTTTTCCTCGACTTTTCATTTCCACAAGGATAGCGCCTTTCCAGAGCAAGTCAATGTAACCATCTGCTTCGGAAAGTTTTTTGACGCGGTATTCAAACGTTCCGATTTTCTTTCGCGTGATACCGAATAAGTCAAAGAATGCGTCCAGAAAAGGTTTTGCGTCTGCTTCTTCATTTGAACTGTCCGTCCATTCTTTCGAGAACTTTAATGCCCTGTCTTTTATTTCGTTCCAACTTAATGCCATACTGATGTATTTACAACATTTTTCATTCAGCAAAGGTGCGATTTTTTTCAAAACAATGGAAAAATAATCTCATTTTGTTCGTATTTGCTTTGCATATACCAAATAAACTCCGTAAATTTGCAAAAAAAATGTAAAGCATAAATGCGTTAGATGTACATCGAAGACCACATATATTTTCATCAAAAAGATGTTTTTGAGGAATTGCCCAATTTTAGCGGCGATTTTTTTGACCTTTGTATAGTTGACCCGCCGTATGGCGCATCAACAACCAAAAAATGGGCATACAGCAATGGGGAAAAAAAGTTGAACGGTTTCGGCGGCGATTGGAAATTGACAAGCGAAGTCTGGGATTTGCTTTCGCAAAACGATTCGTTTCAAAGCACATTCGTCTGGTTGAAAGAACTAAAGCGGGTAATTAAGCCTACAGGCTCAATATGGATACATTCCACATATCACAATGCGGGATTTGTCAATGTTTGCTGCCAATTATTAGGTTTGGAAATAATCAACGAAGTAGTGTGGTACAAACGCAATTCGTTCCCCAATCTTTCGGGACGACGCCTTACGGCAAGCCACGAAACAATATTGTGGGTACACAAGGGCGGCGAGAAAAAACGTGAGTATGTCTTTAATTATGAGGATTCAAAGTCGTTTTTTTCTGCAACCGATTTATTGAAAGAGCAGGGAAAACAAATGCGCACTGTTTGGGATATACCGAATAACAAGGCAAAAGATGAAATGCAGTTTGGCTCGCACCCTACGCAAAAACCGCTTCGGGTGGCGGAACGGATTTTGATGATTGCCGGCGTGAAAGGTGGTAATTTGTTAGTGCCGTTCGCTGGCTCGGGGACTGAAATGCTTGCGGGCTTGAAATATGGCATGAATGTTTACGGCTTTGAGATTGAAAATGAATACTTTAATTTAGCAAAATCGAGATTAGAACACGGTTTGCAGGAAACAAAATCGCAATTATTCGCAACAGTATGATTTTAACAGTATGAATTATCCAACAGTCATAAAATGGTCGGGCAGTAAGCGTTTGGTAGCCGCGCAACTTGCAAAATATTTTTCTACTTGCGAAACATATTTTGAGCCGTTTGTGGGCGGGGGCGCAATGATGCCTTTTGCCCGCAGCAAAAAGGGTGTTGCAGGCGATATAATTCCCGAACTGATAGACCTTTGGAACGCAATAAAAAACAATCCGTTTTTGGTTGCCGCCGAATATAAAAACCGTTGGAACGACCTGCAGGAACGAGGGCAAGAGGTTTATTACCAAGTGCGCGACAGTTTTAACAAAACAAAAAACTGCTTCGATTTTCTGTTTCTTACAAGGACTTGCGTAAATGGGCTTATTCGATACAACGCTCAAGGCGAGTTTAACAATTCGTTTCATTTGTCGCGTCCCGGAATCAACCCCGACAGTTTGCGTTCGCAACTTGTTTTGTGGAGCAAGTGCATACGCAAATTTGATTTCTACAATATTGATTATCGGGAATGCCTTTGCAGTGTGCGGAAGGGCGATTTTGTATTTTTAGACCCGCCATACGGAGGAACAAAAGACCGTTACACCCGCGCGGAATTTGATTTGGATAGTTTTTACGCCGAATTGGAGCGGCTTAATTATGTAGGCGCTAACTGGTTGCTTACTTTCGACGGAACGGCTGGCGATAGAGAATACGACTATGCCCCGCCAACCGAAATCTTCAAATATAAATTTTCTCTCAATACCGGCAATTCTGCGTTTACCAAACTGATGGACAACAAAAAAGACGTTATTCAGGAATCAGTGTATATGAATTTTCAACCCGCTCATATTAGCGCAAATCTGTTTCAAAACGTCTTTGACGAAGTCGCCGTTTGTATTTGATAGAACGTGCAAAACAGTTTCTTCGCCAAATTCAAACGCAAAAATCACGTCTAATTTTCCTCTTTGAAGTCGCTTTTGCATATCGTTTTCGTCAGAAAAAATGAAAGCGCCTACGGAAATAATGGAAAATCGTTTGATATCCAACTTGTTTTCATCGAACAGTCGCCAATCTTGATTTTGCTTTTTACAAGCGGTGGGTAGATTTTTTAACAAATCATTGATGTAAGTTTTCAGATTGACGCCAATGTTACTCCCTAAATCTCTGCCTTTTAACTTCGATTCTATGGAAAGAAACCTGTCGGCTGTTTTGACTGTAAGTTGAATAATGTGGTCTGGACGTTTACCGCCAACT
>Ga0099364_10006214_pt1 | contig 17456 bp, 12 predicted proteins | sample TergutTh196P3_FD_73070 | JGI IMG/M metagenome (GOLD analysis project Ga0099364, IMG submission 73070) | Microcerotermes parvus P3 segment gut microbial communities from Pointe-Noire, Republic of the Congo - Th196 P3 | ecosystem: Host-associated > Arthropoda: Insects > Digestive system > Gut ...
AAGGATTTGATGTCGGTAGATGAAATCGCAGTGATGGATGGAAGCCGCTGTATACTGCAACTGCGGGGGGAACGCCCGTTTTTATCCCGTAAATATGATATAACCAAGCATAGCAATTACCGCTATCTGTCCGACGCGAACCCGAAATATGCTTTCAATATTGAAAAGCACCTTTCCTCAAAATTACAACTGAAACCGGACGACAAGTACGAGGTGATAGAAATAGACATAGAATAAAAACAATGTTTGCCATTTCAAAATTAAGTGTGACATAAAAAAAATAAAGTATGCCATAAATAATAAAGTATGCCATTTGCAAATAAACATTTCCAGTAATACTTTCATTTTACCGTCGCCGCTGCCCGTTGTTTAGCATCATCAGAATACAGCGGGTTTTTTCATGCCCAAAACCCGGCATACACCGGAGTTTGGGTTTTTCTTTTGTCCAGCCAGGGCCACTCCCGGAAGTCAACCGGGTGAGGTTCTGTAAATATACACCACCAAAAATTTAAAAAGGAGGCATGTTTTTGACATTTTTTAACAGCGCAGTAGGAGTACTGCAAACATTGGTCATCGCCCTTGGGGCGGGGCTTGGAATCTGGGGCGTAATCAATCTTTTGGAAGGGTACGGCAATGACAATCCCGGCGCGAAGTCGCAGGGAATGAAGCAGCTCATGGCCGGTGGAGGCATCGCGTTGATCGGCCTCTTACTTGTCCCGCAGCTTACAGGCTTGTTTAGTTAGTAGCTGATGGGATGGCTGATTGACAGTATCACCGACTGGCTCAAACAGCTTTTCATCGACGCAATCATGGCGAGTTTTTCAACTATGTTCGCCGAAGTTAATAACCAAGTGCAGGACATAGCTGTTCAGGTAGGTAGGACTCCCGCGGGCTGGAACGCGGGAGTCTATGCCATGATTAGAACGCTGTCTGAGACGGTTGTGCTTCCCATCGCCGGAATGATACTAACTTTTGTACTCTGTTATGAGCTTATACAGCTCATCATCGAAAAGAATAACCTGTCGGATTTTAACACCTTCAACATCTTCAAGTGGATATTCAAGACTTTCGTAGCCGTTTTTATCCTCACAAACACCTTTAACATCGTAATGGGCGTTTTTGATCTCGCCCAGAATGTCGTAACCCAGAGCGCGGGGATTATTACCGGCAGCCTTGAACTCGGAAGCGACGCCATGATGGACGCTATCCGCGCTAGCCTTGACGCAATGGGCATCGGCGAACTTCTCGGACTATTTTTCGAGGTGCAGATCGTCAGGCTGTGTATGCTCATCATGTCGGTGGTCATCATGATCATCGTTTGGGGGCGTATGCTGGAAATCTACCTCACGGTCAGCATAGCTCCAATACCATTTTCCACTATGGTCAACAGGGAGTGGGGGCAAATCGGCAACAACTACTTAAAAAGCCTGTTTGCGCTGGCGTTTCAAGGCTTCCTCATCATGGTCTGCGTGGCGATATATGCCGTGTTGGTCAGCGGGATCGCCGTATCCGACAATATGCACATCGTAATTTGGTCGATTGCGGGCATGACCGCGCTATTATGCTTTATATTGCTAAAATCGGGGGGAATTGCCAAATCTATATTTTCTGCCCACTGATGTTGACAGACAATAAAGTTGAACAATATCAGTGTAAAGTTAAACAAATGACAATAAAGATGGACAAAAACTGTTTTGAGACAAAAAGTGCATTATAGTTGAGCCAAATTTTGAACAATCATGCATTATAGATGGACAAAACACCCAGAAACACATCTGCGGCAGGAATAATTCATCGCCATATAGAGCTAAATGTTTCTACCGTGTGGAGCCGCTCTACATCAGAGTAGTTTTTTCTTGTTTTTGTTCATCTTTGATTGTCAAAAATAGCTAAAAAATTGTCTGACTTTGTTGTCCGTCTACACCTGATACTGAAAACTACACTGTTACTATTTTGAAAGGAGACAGATTTTGTGAAAAAAATGAGCATTGACAGGCACAAGCAGCAAATAAACCAATGCACAGATGAGGGGGCCGGTTTTTGTATCAACAAGGTATAAAAATCGTTTCCCTGTTTGATGGCATCTCCTGCGGACGGATCGCCCTTGACCGCACAGGGATCGCCATTTCGTCATATGAAGCCTTCGAGATTGACAAATACGCAATGGCGATCAGCCGATACAACTACCCCGATATAATACAGCGCGGCGACGTGCTTGACGCGGACTTCTCGCGGTATCGGGGCTATGACCTTGTAATGGGCGGCTCTCCATGCACGTTCTGGAGCATAGCGAAAGCAAACCGGGAGGTGGACAAATCCGGCAAGGGATGGACGTTGTTCATGCGTTTTGTGGAAGCGGTGCGGCTCATAAGCCCCCGCTTCTTTTTATATGAAAACGTCGCTTCCATGCCGGCGGGCATCAAGGCGCACATATCGGAGGAACTCGGCTGTGAGCCGGTCCTTATCAATTCTGCGCTGGTATCGGCGCAGCACCGCAAGCGGCTCTACTGGACAAACATCAGCGGCATCGCCCAGCCTTCCGACAAAGGCATACTGCTTGAAGATATTCTCGATTCCGGGCTGACGGCGCGTGAAAAATCATACTGCCTCGACGCATGTTATTACAAAGGCGGCAGCAAAGCGCGGCTTGACAACCAGAGCGGCAGGCGGCAGATAGTGTATGAACCCGTTGCCCTCACCGACAAATCGCAGGCGATACTATCAACGCTCCATAAGGAAAACGCCCTATCAATGATGAAGCGCGGAAAGGCTGGGCTTTTATGCGCACAGGAGGTCGGCGCTGCGCTGAGGACGCGCGCTGACGAAAACGGCAGCTTTAAACGGCTGGAAGTCCGGGCCGACGGGAAACTGAACGCACTGACCACGGCGCAGACCGATAGCGTCGTATGCTCCCCAGTCCGCGTCGGCTCATTCGGCGCCGGCGGCCAAGGCAACCGCATTTACAGCGTCCATGGCAAAACCGTCTCGCTGATGGCCAACGGTGGCGGGCGCGGCGGCAAAGTCGGGCTGTACAAGATCGACCTGCCTGACGGCGATTATATCGTCCGCAAGCTGACGGTCGTGGAAGCTGAGCGCTGTCAAACCCTGCCCGACAACTATACTGCGCTTGGCGTGGACAACACAGGCAAGACCGTTAACATCAGCAATACCCAGCGCTACAAATGCGTAGGCAACGGCTGGACGGTTGATGTGATCGCCCACATTCTCGCCTTCGCCAATTTATCTGTAGCAAAGGAGGTGGTCTAGGTGGCTTATGTTCCCGTGCCGAAAGATATGTCTAAAGTGAAAACCAAGCTCATATTGAACCTCACAAAACGCCAGTTGGTGTGTTTTGGGGCGGCGGCAGCCATCGGCGTACCGACGTATTTTCTCACGAGGGGCGTTCTTGGCAATTCGGCCGCCGTCATCGTGATGATCCTGTTCATGCTGCCGGCATTTTTTATGGCGATGTATGAAAAGGACGGCCAGCCGGCTGAGAAGATACTGCGAAATATATTGCGCTCGCAATGGTTTTACCCCCGGACGCGCCCGTACAAAACGGAAAACTTTTATCAAATAATCGAAAAGGAGGCTTTGTTTGTCCCGCAAGACCAAAAGGCAGCGGCAGCAGGAAAAACGCCTGCAAAGAAACATACAGTCAGCCAAGGCAAATAAAAAGAACCAGAATAAAAAGAACCAGAAAACCAAGCCCAAAATGGCGCCCAAAAAGCAGCATGGCGTTAAGGAATCCCTCTTTCAGCGCGCGTTCGGGGTCAAGGCGCCGCCGACAACGGCGCAGCAGTCCATCCCGTACCGGGAGATGTACCGGGACGGTATCTGCCGTGTAAACGGCAAGCTGTTCACCAAAACCGTCATGTTCGGCGACATCAACTACCAGCTCGCCCAAAACGAGGACAAGACGCAGATATTCGAGGGCTGGTGCGATTTCCTGAATTACTTTGACTCAACAATCAGCGTACAGCTCTCGTTCGTCAACCAGTACGGCAATAAGAATGACTTCGAAGCGTCCATCGACATTCCTGAACGGGACGACGATTACAACTCCATACGGACAGAATACGCCGACATGCTGAAAAACCAGCTTGCCAAAGGCAACAACGGGCTAGTGAAGAAGAAATACATCACGTTCGGCATTGAGGCGGGGTCGCTCCGGGAAGCCAAGCCGAAACTGGAACGCATTGAGTCCGATATTATCGGCAGCTTCAAGACTCTAGGCGTTTCGGCGCAGCCGCTAAATGGGCTTGAGCGCCTTGAGGTACTTCACGGCGTGTTCCACCCTGACGGTAGGGACAAGCTGCGGTTATCATGGAAGCATCTTGCCGAAACGGGCATGTCGTCGAAGGACTTCATCGCGCCTACGTCATTCGACTTCCGGAGCGGCAAGGTGTTCAAAATGGGTGCGACCTACGGCGCGGTCAGCCATATACAAATTATCGCGCCGGAACTGTCGGACAAGATGCTCACGGATTTCCTCGACATGAACAACGCGCTTGTCGTCAATCTGCACATCCGCTCCATCGATCAAGCGGAAGCGATAAAGACCATCAAGAAAAAAATCACGGAACTTGACGCTATGAAGATCAACGAGCAAAAAAAAGCAGTGCGCTCAGGGTATGATATGGACGTTATTCCCACTGACATCGCCACCTACGGAGAGGAAGCGAAAAACATCCTCAAAGAGCTTCAGTCCCGCAACGAGCGGATGTTTCTGGCGACCGTCATTGTTATGAACACGGCGGACACCAAGCGTGGATTGGAAAACAGCATCTTCGCTGCGGCGGGCATCGCGCAGAAGTATAACTGCGCCCTAAAAAGGCTTGATTTCCAACAGGAGCAGGGGCTTATGTCCTCGCTCCCCATCGGCGCGAACCAGATAGAGATACAGCGGGGGCTTACCACGAGCAGCACCGCCATCTTCGTGCCGTTCACGACCTGCGAGCTATTTATGGGCGGCCAGGCGTTGTACTACGGGCTGAACGCCTTGAGCAGCAACCTCATCATGGCGGATCGAAAGAGCTTGAAAAACCCGAACGCCCTCATATTGGGGACTCCGGGCAGCGGGAAGTCGTTCACCGCCAAGCGGGAGATCATAAATGTATTCCTCATCACCGACGACGATATCATTATCGCCGATCCCGAAGCCGAGTATTTCCCCGTTGTATCTAGGCTCGGCGGCCAGGTGGTCAAGCTGTCGCCGACCAGCAGCCAGTATATCAACCCGATGGACATTAACGTGGATTACGACGACGAGGACCCGCTTACGCTGAAATCCGATTTTATATTGTCGCTCTGCGAGTTAATCGTCGGCGGCAAGGAAGGGTTGAAGCCCTCCGAGAAAACCATCGTCGACCGCTGCGTCCGGCTTGTCTACCGGGGCTACCTCTCAGACCCAAAACCCGAAAACATGCCCGTGCTGGAGGATTTGTATAATCTCCTGCGCAAGCAGACGGAAGCCGAAGCCCAGCATATAGCCACAGCTTTGGAGATATACGTGACCGGAAGTTTGAACGTGTTCAACCACAGGACGAACATCGACGCGCGGAACAGGCTGATATGCTTTGACATCAAGGAACTCGGTAAATCCCTGAAAAAAATCGGGATGCTGATTTTGCAGGACGCGGTTTGGAACCGCGTGACGGCGAACCGCGCTGCCCGCCGGACGACATGGTTTTACATGGACGAAATGCACCTTTTGCTGAAAGAGGAACAGACCGCCGCATACACGGTGGAGATATGGAAACGCTTCCGGAAATGGGGAGGCATCCCCACAGGCATCACGCAGAATGTCAAAGACTTCCTCCTGTCCCGCGAAGTGGAAAATATCTTTGAAAACAGCGACTTTATCCTGATGCTCAACCAAGCGGGCGGCGACAGGCAGATACTCGCCAAGCAGTTGGGCATCTCCCCCCACCAGTTGTCCTATGTCACCCATTCGGGGCCGGGCGAAGGGCTGATTTTCTATGGATCGGTAATAATCCCATTTATTGACAGGTATCCGAAAGAAACCGAATCCTACAGGATTATGACGACGCGGCCGGAGGAGGTGGCGGTGGTGAATGGCTAAAAAAGCAAAACGGCACTCAGGCGGCAAGCTGCAGTTCACCAAAGAGGAAAAACAAGGGGCGCGGGTAAACGCGCAGACCGAAAAGCTTGAGCGCAAAGTCGCTATAACCGAGGCAAAAGCAGATAAATATGCAAAAAAGCGCGACAAATACCACGACAAACAGCCTTCCAAAAAGAAGCGCATCAAAGAACGGTATTTTGACGAGGCCAAGGGCAAGGCAAAAACCAGGCTGCGGTTCGAGCCGCAAGCCGTACCAGTCAATGAGGCGAAATGGAACAACCCGAAGAAAAAATCCGTCCCCCGCAAGGCGGCCGGATCGGTTGCAACCGTCGGCGTGAACAAGCTCCATTCAAAGGTCTACGAAGTCGAGCATGAAAACGTCGGCGCGCAGGCAGGCCACCAAGCCGAGCTAATCGGTGAGAGCGCCTACCGCGGCGGTAAAAAAGCGACGCATTCCGTATACCGCTTCGCCCGCAATACCCCGTACCGGCGCGAAGCCAAGTTTGAAGCCAAGTCCATAAAAGCCCGGTCGAAATTGGATTACCAAAAGGCGCTGCGCGACAACCCGAAACTGCGGAGCAACCCCATATCGAGGTTCTGGCAGAAGCGTAATATAAAGAAGCAGTACGCCGACGCGAAAAAAGCTGCCGCGAAATCGGGGAAAGCCACGAAAAAAGCCGCTGGCGCCGCCAAGAAAGCTGGCAACGCCGTCACAAAATTCATCCGGAAAAACCCCGTACTATTGCTAAAAGCAGGACTGCTCCTGTTGATCGTCTGTATGCTGATGTCGCTGATCTCCATGTGCGCGTCCATGTTTTCAGGCGGCTCCGCTTATGTCGGCGCGGTTTCATACGCCGCCGATGACGCGGACATTGACATGGCTGAACTGGCATTCACAGAATGGGAAACGGACTTGCAGATACAGATAGCCAATGTCAGCAGCTCCCACAGCGGGTATGACGAATACCGCTACAACGTCGGCGAGATCGGGCATGACCCCTTTGAACTGATGGGCTTCCTGACTGCGGTGTACGAAAAATTTACGTATGCCGGCATTGAAGGCGTGCTGCGCGGCATTTTCGATGAGCAGTACAGCCTTGAGCTTGTCCCGGAAGTGGAAATCCGGACAAGGACGGAGACACGCACAAGCAGTTACACGGACGAGGACGGCAATACGCACACTTACACATACGAGATCGAGGTGCAGTATGAATGGCACATATTGAACGTAAGGCTAACAGCACGGCCATTCACATACGTTATATACCCGCGCATGAGCGCCGACCAAGTGGAGCAATTCAACGTCCTAATGATGTCAAAAGGCGCTAGGCAGTATGTGGACAACCCATTTGAGTATAACTGGCTGTACCATGTCAGCAGCTATTACGGCTACCGCATTCACCCGATCACTGGGGCGAAGGACTACCATAAGGGCATTGACATCGCGTTCCCCAGTGGCACGGAAATCCACGCAGGCTTTGACGGGACTGTTGCCGCCGCCGCTTACGACAGCGATTACGGCAACTATGTTGTCGTCAAAACCGTTATGGAAAACGGGGCGGTCATTGAGGCGAAATACGCCCATTGCAGTACGCTGTTGGTCAGCACAGGGCAGGCGGTCAGCACGGGCGACGTTATCGCAACCGTGGGCAGCACTGGCAGTTCTACCGGGCCGCACCTCCACATGGAGGTAGTCAAAGACGGCATATACCTCAACCCCATATATTTTGTAGTGACCGGGGACGACGGCAGCGGGCGCATACCGCCGGGCTATCCGGGCGGCGTCGTGATACCCCCTTATTCCGGCGAGCCGATGGGCGACGGCACATATGCCGCGCTGCTTGCCGAAGCGCAGCGCTGGATTGGCTATCCATACGTTTGGGGCGGTTCAAGCCCCTCTACTTCGTTTGACTGTTCCGGCTACATCTGCTGGATATTGAACCAGAGCGGGGCCGCCAGCGTGGGCAGGACGACGGCGCAGGGGCTTTTCAACCTCAGCACCCCTGTATCGCTGGCCGATGCCCAGCCGGGGGATTTGCTGTTCTTCCATTCCACCTATTCGTCGCCAAACCCGGTCACCCACGTCGCCCTGTACATAGGCGGCAATTCATTCCTTCACGCTGGCAACCCCATTGGCTACGGGAATCTCAGTTCAAACTACTGGCAGGATCATTTTTACGCCGTGGGCAGGATCGCAAATTAAAATACAAATCAGAAAGGAAGGTTTAATGAACCATAAAATCAACAAGGTAATCAGCGAGATTGAAAAGATGAAAGCGAAGATCGCCGATTACCAGTCCCGCTTGAAAGAGCTTGAACGGACGAAAACCGAGATTGAGAACGCCGACATCGTGGCGATGGTGCGGGGAATTGACATGCCGCCCGCCGACTTTGAGGCTTTCGCCCGCGCTTTCATGGAGCAGCGCAAAACCGCCGCTGTGCCGGACAGCTTTTCGCCGCTTGTAGGCAGATACGGGGAAAACAGGCCTGAAGGCACAGATACTGCCCTTGCGGATACGTCTGCGGACATGGATTATATAAAAAAGGAGGACATCGAGAATGAGGAATAGGATGATACCCGTCGCGGCGCTGCTGGTTATAATCGCAAGCGTGTTATTTATGGCGATGCCCGCTTACGCGGTTGAACTGCCCGTCGAAACGCCGCCGCCTGTTACAGCCGAAATTGCGGATGAGGCTGCGGAAGACATACAGGAAGAAGGTGCTGTTATAGAAGATACCGACGACGCGGGCGAAACAGATGAGATGGACGGGTCGTATGATATGGAAGACTATATGACCATTTTGCAAATGTTCAACCTGTTCGGGGCTTCTGACGCTGAGCCGAGCGAATCGGCGATACCCCAAGACCAGAAACAAACAGCTAACCTCAGCCCTTTCACGCCGGACGGACAGGCTACGGTAATTGACTGGGTATACGAATACAGCGGCAAGGAGTTTTATACGTTTACAACCCCTTCGGAGAACGTGTTCTACCTCATCATTGACCATACGAGGGAAAACAACAACGTGTATTTCCTCAACGCCGTCACCGAGTCCGACCTCATCGCTTTAGCGGAAACAGCCGGCGAGCCAATCAGCGCCGGCGAGAGCGCGATACCAGTTGCTACGCAAAAACCGCCTGACAATATTGAAGATACCGGAGGTTCGGAGCCACTGCCCATAGAAGCGGAAACACCGCCCAAAGACAATGACGGCGGCAGCAACGGCATGATCATTTTTATTGTTATCGCTGTCCTCGCCCTCGGCGGCGCCGGGTATTACATCAAAATCGTCCGTCCCAAGCAACAGTCGGCGGACAGCGACGACGATGAAGACGAGCCGGAGGACGACGAGGATATCCCGTTCGACGAAGACGCTGACGAAGCGGATGGTTTCGACGATGGCGATGGCGCTAACAGCGACGACGGCAAGGGCGATGTCAATGACGGCGATTATGATTTTACCGATACCGTGGAAATAGATGAAAACGATGACGGGAGGGCTGACAGCGAGGATGATTAATCGAAAGATTATTGCTTTGAGCGTGGCTGTTGCTATCGCAGCGGCTGGCGCCGCTTTTTGGCTCATACGGCGAAAGTAGGCGAAAGAAATTGAGAAACAACGGGGCGCGGCGTGATTTTTGCCGCGCCCAATCTATTTTAAGGAGGGAACCATCATTCCAAGTTTAGTGATATGCGAGAAACCGTCCGTGGCGCGGGCTGTGTCAGCCGTGCTGGGGGCGAAAACAAACAAAAACGGCGCCTATGAGGGGAACGGATATATTGTCGGCTGGTGCGTCGGGCATTTGCTGGCGCCCGCCGAACCCCACGAATATGACGAGAGGTACGCCAAGTGGCGGTACAGCGATTTGCCGGTCATTCCCGCTGAATGGAAATTCACTGCCAACGAAAGTACGAAAAAGCAGCTTAAAACCCTCTGCGATCTGATGAAGCGCCCTGATGTGGATGTTGTCATCAACGCCTGTGACGCGGGGCGCGAGGGCGAACTCATAATGAGGCTGGTCTATGAACACGCCCGGTGCAAAAAGAAAATCATGCGCTTATGGATTAATAGCATGGAGGAAACAGCTATAGAGCAGGGTTTCCGCACCCTTAAAGACGGCGCGGAATTCGACAGCCTGTATCAGTCGGCGCTGTGCCGCCAAAAAGCCGACTGGGTTGTCGGGCTGAACTTATCGAGGCTTTTCAGCATCATATATGACGCGCGGCTGCGTGTCGGGCGGGTGCAGACGCCAACGCTGGCGATGATCGTGGAGCGCGAATCGAAAATCGGAGCTTTTGTTAAGGAGCCGCATTATACGGTGGAGATCACGGACGGGGGCTTTACTGCCGAACGTGAAAAGTTGAAGGACAAACGCGCCGCCGAAGGCATATGCTCCGATGTCGATGGCAAAACCGCAATAGTAACATCGGTCAAGCGGAATGAAAAGTCTACCGCTTCGCCAAAACTGTACGACCTCACGACACTGCAGCGCGAAGCGAACAGGCTTTTCGGGTACACCGCCGCGCAGACATTAAACTGTGTGCAAAACCTGTACGAACAAAAGCTATGCACTTACCCGCGTACTGACAGCCGGTATATAACAGAGGACATGGCTGCGGGTATCCCGCCGCTTGTTAAAGAAGCGGCTGCGGCGCTGCCGTTTTCCGTAGGGGAGCTAAAAATTAATCCGTCGCAAGTCGTAAACAACGCCAGGGTGTCGGATCACCACGCCATTATCCCAACGCCCGCGATGCCGAAAGCAGACTTATCCGCGCTCCCCGCCGCCGATAGGAACATCCTTTTTATGATTGCAGCCCGCCTTGTCTCAGCCGTCTCCGAAAAACACGTTTATTCCGAAACGGTGGCCACGGTGGAGTGCAACGGCGAAACATTCACCGCCAAAGGCAAGACGGTCACTCGGAACGGCTGGAAAGGTATCGAGCAGGCATTTAGCAACAGTTTGGGGAAAAAGAAAATAGACGAGGACAAATCGTTGCCAGATATCAGCGAAGGCTACCGCTTCAATGCCAAAGCTACTGTCCGCGAGGGGTTCAGCCAGCCGCCGAAACACTTTACGGAGGATCTGCTTCTGTCGGCGATGGAGACGGCGGGCGCGGAGGATATGCCAGACGACGTGGAGCGGAAAGGGCTAGGCACTCCGGCTACAAAGGCGGGCATCATTGAAAACCTTGTCAAGTCGGGCTTCATTGAACGTAAGGATAAATTGCTCCTGCCAACGGCCACGGGCGTGAACCTGATTAAAGTCCTCCCGGATTCGGTCAAGTCGCCCATGCTCACCGCCGAATGGGAAAGCCACCTGAAACGTGTTGAGCGCGGGGAGCTGACTGAGCGGGATTTCATGACCGCCATCGCCAAGTTTGTCGAGGGGCTTGTCAAGACGCATAATACCGCCACCGACGAAGGCAAGGCGCTGTTCCCGTCAAGCCGGAAACGGGGGGAGACAATCGGCAAATGCCCGCGATGCGGCGCTGACGTATCGGAAGCTGCCAAAGGCTTCTTCTGCGGCAATCAGGCTTGCAGGTTCGGGCTTTTTAAGGACAACAAGTTTTTCACAGTGAAGAAGAAAACAATCACAAAGAAGATCGCCGCCGCGCTCCTTGCCGACGGGCGCGTATTCATCCCAGACCTTATGAGCGAAAAGACCGGCAAGCCCTACGGCGCAACTGTCGTGCTGGACGATAAAGGCGAAGGCTACGCCTTTTTTCGCCTCGAATTTGACAACGGAAAGGGGAAGAACAATGAACGAAATCCCCGAATTTGATAAGGTTCGCACCTATACTGTCATGCAAGCCGTGTGTTTTGACAAGGGTCGCGGCTTCGTCTTGGGTGCTAACACGAACCCAGGAGCGATTTATCCGTATGCCACATGGTATTTCAAAGAAAAAAACAAGCGACGGACATTTACCGACGGCAACTTCTATCTCACCAATGACGCTAATGTGGCTGTACGCAGTTTTACTGATCGCGTGAATAAATACAAGCTCGAAAATCCGTATGCAATAGTGCGCTACAATTACCTTGCTTCTGTAGAGATGGGCGAGGAAGAAAACTACAACCAGATCGACGGAATCATCAATAACACGAAAAAGCCGTCGATCCTTGAGCATCTGCAGCAGTTCAAGCCGCAGCCATGCGAGCGCGGCGACAAGCCGGAAAAGTCCGCTGAAAGGGAGAAATAAACATAATTAACCAGCCGGGAGCCGTCCGCAAATCAATAAGCGGGCGGCTTTTCGCATTTATGCCACAAGGCGGTATTTCGTATTTCAATAAACTTTAAGGAGGATAGAAATGCCTGAAACCCAAAGCAAGAAGTCCAGTTTTGAGCGAACAAAGGAATTGACCGATCGATTGGAAGCCGGCATGAAAGACCTTTTCCAGAGCGACAAATACAGGGATTTTCTGAAAACCATGTCGCACTTCCATCACTATTCCAGACGAAACATCATGCTCATAAACCTGCAAATGCCCGGAGCGACCCGCGTCGCTTCATATAAGCTGTGGAAAGACAAGCTCAACCGACAAGTAAAAAAAGGCGAGGAAGGAATCCGCATTTTCGCGCCGATCAAGGATAAGGGGCCGGAAAAAAAGCTGATGGAGAAACTCGACCCGGAGACTGGCGCGCCGCTCCTTGATGCAAACGGCAATGTCGTCATGGAGGAAATGACCGCGCTGACCAACGGTGTGCGCTTCAAGTTAGTCCCGGTTTTCGACGTATCGCAAACATATGGCGAGCCGCTGCCGGAGCTTACCGAGAACCTGACCGGCAATGTTGAAAATTACAACGCCTTTATGGACGCGCTGAAAGATGTGTCGCCATTGCCCATTGAATTTGAGCCGATGAACGCGAATCAGGACGGCTATTGCCGCTTTGGCGAGAAAATCGGCATACGCGAGGGCATGGGCGAAATCCAGACCGTTGCGGCTGCCATCCATGAAATCACCCATGGGAGATTGCACGACAGGGCCGCCGCCGCCGACAATGCTGCGCCCAAATCCAAAGTCGTCAAGGAGGTCGAAGCCGAAAGCGTCGCCTATGTTGTGGCACAGCACTTCGGCATTGAAACATCGCCCAACAGTTTCGGCTACCTTGCCGAGTACGGGAGCCGCGATTTAAAAGAGCTGAACGCTTCGCTTGACATAATCCGAAAGGAAGCCAACAGCCTCATAAACGCTATTGGCGACCGTTTTGGCCAGATTTGCAAAGAGCGCGGCATAGACCTGTCCGCTAAGAAAGCGGATGAACACGCCGCACCCGTAGCGAACCCCGAACCGCCATATACAGCTGAAACGCAGACGGAGAACATAGCCGGAGTGGATTTTGAGGTGACAGAAATAAAGCCGCAAACGCCATTGGAGAATGAAGCGGCGAAATCCTCGTTCAGCGCCGAGGAAATCAAAGAAATGGAAATATATCAGTTCGCTGCCGACTATACCGACCATATAACGGATGTCCACGGCGCAATGGGGCGGATGGACAAAGCTGAAAGGGAGGACGCGATCAATGGCATCGCCGATCTGGTACAAAAAGGGAATATCGTCGGCATACAGGAGGCGCTTGGCAGGTCGCTCCGCAATTCCAAATTCCCCGAACAGTCGGCGGCGCTTTCGGAACGCCTGAATATGATGTTTCAGCAACCGCAAGCGCATGAGAGCGAAGCCGCCAAAGCGCCGCCGCGCCCGGAAGCCGACGAAAACATGCCCGATCCGGATATCAGCATAGCGGAGATGAATATATACGGCTATCAGTATGAGGGTATGCTCCCGCTAACATTGGAAAAGGCTCTGGAACTGTACGATAATGACCAGCCAATATACCTGCTGTACCCCGACGGTTCTGAGGCGATGGCGATTGACCGGTCAGAAATTGAAGCCTTTGACGGCATATTCGGCATCGACCGGGGCGAATGGGAACGGGCGCTTGAATATTCGGCGCTGTCCTACAAAAACATTGAGGCGGCGAAAGAATCCGGCAATATCGACGGCGCTGCTGGCATGTTCGGCAATGATCAAATAAAAGATGCTGCGGGCAATAAACCGTTGGATCAACCTGTAGAACAACGTAAAGCGCCAGAGGCGATAAAACCAGATAACAATAAGCAGGCTCAAGAAAACAAGGCAAGACCGCCGCTGCCCGGCAATATAAACCTATCCGTATATATGAAATCACCAGACCATGCCCGTGAAAACAACGAGCTTGACAAATACCACGAAAGCAACCGCCTTAACAAAGAATGCGCCAACGCCATTGACGCAGCGATCAAGGACTGCATCGTCACGGGCGGGCGCGGCTACAGGCTCACGCCGGAAGCGGCCAGCAAGGTTATCGACGTATACGGCGAACAGCGGCTCTGCGTGGTGCTGGCCAACACTGTCCGGCTTGCCGAATGGGACGGGCGGTATTCCAAGGACACAAAGGATTGGGCGAAAGCCGTAGAAATGCCTGAAGTCCGGGATAACAGGTCGTTCTTTTCGTCCGCGCACCCCGCCGTATTGGATGGGTACATAAATATGGTGCGAAAAGAGATGGACGATCCGGCGAAAAAGCCGTCAATATTGGACGCGCTCAAACAGGGCGCCGACAAAATCCGGCGCAACGAGCCGCCGCAAAAAGAAATCCCTGACAAAAAGAAAGGGTTGGAGGTGTGACGTGGACAGGATCGACAATGTTGACTTGCGTGAGGCTCTTGACGCAATCGCCCGCAACAACACCTATTTCCACCGCGAATGCGATCTTGGCATCAGCTTGGAACAGATGGAACGCGCCGAGAAGCAGAAGGACTATTTGGAAAAGACGCTGATATGGATATCGTACCCTTCCGGCATTGACTGTTATACCGAACGGGAGGTATTCCAAGAAAACACGAGGGGCTATAACGGCGTTCTATATCACGGGAAAGACACGCAGAGCGACCGTACCCTCACTTATGCCGTCGATATTGCCGGCGTTAAGGACGGCAGGTTGTTCGGCAGCCTGTACGAAACTGACATACGCGATTACGCAAAAGGCGTACATGCGAATGCCACTCCATCAAATACTGTTAGGATATACGATGCATTCGGCAGTGAAACGGTCATGCCCAGGGACGAGTTTAACCGGCGCTATCCCCTTGATTTGGCAAAGATGTCATACTGGCGGCATGAGCCTGACGACCCCGGAGCATTGAAAGCCGTATTGGACGACATTTGGAACAACAGCCGCGATGGGAAATATGCGAAACGCGATATATGGGCGCATACGAGCAGGATCTACGACGAGCGCGACGCTTTTTACGCGGGCGAGATATTGAAAAGCTTAAACCAACTTCGTGAGCCGAACGGCCCGGACAAACAATTTTACACCGCTTCGCTGGATGGCCGCATTGCCACCGCATTTGGTCCCGAACAGTTGAGCCGCATCTTAGACAAGCTCCCTTTCAATAGCGTGGAGCTTTCCATCAAAAAGGGACGGACAGACATGCAGGTCATCGTACCCCGTGATGAAATCAGGCTTGAACGATTGAACCAGGACGACAGATTTGCCGCTGTGAAGGGCGGCAAAGAGAAACCTACAAGCGGCCATCCGGAGGAAAAGCCGTCGCCGCTTGAAAAGCCCTCCATTCTGGAGGCTCTCAAGCAGGGCGCCGAAAAGTCACGGCAACAGGGCAACAACAACGACAAACCAAAAAAATCAAAAGAAATGGAGATGTAGCCGATGAACGAATTGTTTACAGCCGAGGAAATCAACCTCATGTGCATTTATGACACAAGCGATAAAACCGCGCTGCTAGCGGAACTGCGCGACAGTTTGCTTGAAATTTACGATCCCGAAATGCGGGATATTTACGAAAGTGCAATCGAAAAGCTGGGGAAAATCAGCGATGACGACTTTTTGGAAATCGGCATGTTCATAGCCGACGAATTCATCGAGGAAACGGAGGTCTGATATTGCCCCAGGCAAAATTGCAGTTTTATGCTGAACTCGCTGAACGGCAGGCGCGTCAGGTCACTGGCAGCCGCAACGACTGGACGGGATTTTTGGCCACGGCGGGGCGATTGTATAAATACCCCTTTGATGAACAGCTTATGATTTTCGCCCAGCGTCCGGACGCTACGGCTTGCGCTCCTCTTGAAATGTGGAACAAACCTATGAACCGTTATGTCCGGCGCGGCTCAAAGGGCATCGCCCTCATCGACCGCAGCGCAGACGAACCCCGGCTTCGTTATGTTTTCGATTACGCGGACACGGAGGACGGCAGATATAACCCGCGCCGCCCATTCATATGGCAGATGAAGCCGGAGCATGAACAGCCTGTCAGGGAAGCCCTTTCAGCAAATCATGGCATGTCCGGCAATGAAAATAATTTTGGGAATATGATATTCGGTCTTGCGCATGATCTGGCGGCGCGCTACTATGAAGATAACGCCCGCGACATTGGCTATGCCGCCGAGGGCAGCTTCCTTGAGGATTACGACGAGTTTAACATCTCAGTTGCCTTTAAGGAAGCCTTGACCGTCAGCGCGGCGTACTCCATAATGACCCGCTGTGGCATCAATCCCTCTGACTATTTTGAGCATGAGGACTTTCTTCCCGTATTTGACTTCAATACCCCCGAAGCGGTCTATGCGTTGGGCAATGCGGTCAGCGAGGTCGCGGAAGAAGTCCTGCGGGAAATCGAAGTTACGATCAAGAAATATGAGCGGCAGAAAACCGCAGCCCTGCCTACCAACAGGCATGAAAGGAGCAAATACAATGCACGAACTGACATACAGCAAGGCCGGGGATTACCTGATACCCGACTTAGCGGTGCGGGAGAGCCGCCCGCTGGGCAAATACGGGATGCAGCGGAAGAACTACCTGAAAGACCATCGCCCGATACTATTCAACCAATACCTGTTGTCGGAGAAGCTGTTCCCCCATTGCCTGGAGATCGAGGACACGGCGAACGAGAGGATGGAACTGATGATGAAACAGTTGCTGGCGAAGACCCCGCCACCCGACAAGGCGGCCGACCCGATGGGCTGGGCAGCTCACATGAACAGCCTCAAAGCCCAAGCGGAGGAAACAATCTACGACGAACTGATTTACAATTAGAACGAGATACAGAGAAACCCGAAGAAACGCCGTCCGACACGGGCGGCGTTTCGCTGTTCCCGTCCGAACAGGGGCAGATAGCGGCAATCCACGAATCTGAACATTTGCAAACTACCCCCACCCCCGTTGTTATCACGCAAGACGATATTGACAACGCCCTGCGAGAATGGAACGGCGACGCTGGCAGCATTGGGCGCGTTTGCGATTATATGAGCGTGAACGGGCGAAGCCGCGAAGCAGCGGCATTCTTGCAAAACGAGTATGGCAACCCCGATT
>Ga0099364_10006215_pt1 | contig 17452 bp, 15 predicted proteins | sample TergutTh196P3_FD_73070 | JGI IMG/M metagenome (GOLD analysis project Ga0099364, IMG submission 73070) | Microcerotermes parvus P3 segment gut microbial communities from Pointe-Noire, Republic of the Congo - Th196 P3 | ecosystem: Host-associated > Arthropoda: Insects > Digestive system > Gut ...
GATGCTGTTTTTTCGATTACGGTTATGCTGTTGATTATTTTGGGCGGACTTGGTTTTTTTGTGTGGGAGGACATATGGCTCAATCGGCGGTTTAGAAATCTGCACCTGCACTCTAAGTTGGTTTTAGTCATTACGCTTGGTCTTATTTTGTTCGGTTGGGTATTTTTCTACTTTGCGGAAAGGACAAATCCCGCAACAATAGGCAGTATGCCGTTTCCCGAAGCCGCGCTCTCCGCTCTTTTTCAATCAATAACGCCCCGTTCAGGAGGATTGAGCGTGATAAACCAAGCATCACTGACAAACGTATCAAGATTGATGGTGCTGTTGTTTATGCTCATTGGCGGTTCGGCGGGGTCTGCCGCAGGAGGAATAAAGAACGTGACGGCGGGTATTTTGTTCTTGTCGGCGGTGCGTTCGTTAAGGGGGAAATCGGGGCTTTCTGTTTTCGGGCGTAACGTGCCCGATTCGCAGGTTGTAAGCGCGTTGTCAATTGCTTTTTTTGTTCTGACCGCCTGTGTTATGGGGATTGTCGTTATTTCCTTTATACAGCCTGAGCTCTCAACCGTCGATGTCGTGTTTGAGGTGATTTCGGCTGTGGCAACGTGCGGTTTGTCGCAAGGAATAACGGCGAGCCTTGCACCCGCTTCAAGGATTGTTATCATTGTGCTTATGTTCCTTGGGCGCATAGGGATTATGACGGTTGGAATGGCGGCGGTTCTGAGGCGAAATGCCGCAGAAAAAACGAAGCACCCCGACACATGGGTTATGATGTAAAAATATTCAATATAAAATATAATCGGAGGTTTTCACATGAAATCGTATTTGGTCATTGGTATGGGAAGATTTGGCAGTTCTGTAGCTGTTGAACTTTATCAGAGGAAAAATGATGTTTTGGTTGTAGATGCGCATGAGGAAAATGTTGTGGGGCTTGTTGATTTGGTGTCCGATGTCATAATCGGGGATGCAAAGGACGAAACCGTTCTGCGCTCCTTAGACATCGACAGTTTTGATTGTGTAATTGTGGCTATGGCGGGAACTGTTGAGGACAGCGTTCTGACAACGATTATGCTCAAAGAAATGGGTGCGAAAATGATTGTGTGCAAGGCGCAAAATGACTGGCACGCAAAGATTTTGTCACAGCTTGGTGTTGACAGGGTAATACAACCCGAACACGATATGGGTAAGCGCGTAGCGCAGCTGCTGACACAGCGGAACGTGGTGGATTTTATCGAAATTTCGTCTGATTACGGTATTATTGAGGTAGTTACGCCAAAGCGGTGGGTTGGTAAAAGTATTTTAGACGTTCATTTGCGCCGAAATCATGGGATTACTGTCGTTGCTATTCGCAGTGCGGAAACGGGAGAGGTTTGTTTTTCGCCGGGTGCGGAGTCTGTACTCCGTGAGGGTGATGTTTTGACGATGATTGGAACGAAAAAGGATTTGGATGCAATCGGAGCATTGAGGTAGGGGGAACGGAAGCGTGTTTGCCCCGTTGTTTCTGTTCAGAGTATATTATTTTTTTCGCTTAACGGTATCCGCGCATTGTCGCTCTAAGGCTCATTCGGCAGCCGCATAAACTCGCTGTCGCTCAAACAGTATGCGGCTATGGAAATGCCGAAATTTCGCCAAGAGCGTTCAATACGCTCCACCTAACCGCTCAAAAAATAATATACTCTGAACCGTTTTGTGCCTTGTTAATTAAGAGTTGTTTGCATACAGCGAACGGTTACCGAAGCAAGTGAGCATATGCAACGCCTTGCAAGCAAGACGGTATACTCTTAGTTCAAAGTCAGCGACCACGCAACAGCGCAAAAAAGTGTTGACATATGCGGCAAAATAAAATACATTACAAAACACCGCAGACACTCATCATCGGGCACAGCAAAATGAAAAGACGCAGAATGAAAAGGAGCAAACAGAAATGTCATCAAAAAACACTCCATACAAAACCTATCTCACGGAAGACGAAATTCCGCAAGCGTGGTACAATATACGTGCCGACATGAAAACCGACCATCGCCCGATACTGCATCCGGGCACACTTCAACCAATGACGTTGGAGGAGCTTGAGCCGGTTTTTTGCACAGAGCTTGCCAAACAGGAACTCAACAGCAAAGACAGGTTCATTGAAATCCCCAAAGGCGTTCGCGACTTCTACAAAATGTACAGACCGTCGCCGCTTGTGCGTGCGCGTTTTCTTGAAAAAGCCCTCGATACCCCCGCGAAAATTTACTACAAGTATGAAGGCGGTAACACGTCGGGAAGCCACAAGCTCAACTCTGCGATTGCACAGGCATATTACGCAAAAGAACAAGGCTTAAAAGGCGTAACGACCGAAACGGGCGCAGGGCAGTGGGGAACTGCGCTGTCAATGGCATGTGGATTCTTTGACCTTGACCTCAAGGTATTTATGGTTAAAATCTCAGCACAGCAAAAACCATATCGTAAGGCAGTCATGGAAACCTTCGGAGCTTCGGTCACAGCTTCACCGTCGAACGAAACAAACATAGGACGAAAAATGCTGGAAGCAGACCCGAACACAGGCGGCAGCTTGGGCTCGGCTATCTCCGAAGCTATCGAAGTAGCGGTTACAAACGATGGATATAAATACGTTCTGGGAAGCGTGCTCAACATGGTATTACTGCACCAGTCGGTTATCGGACAGGAAGCGGTAACGGCTTTCAAGAAAATTGATGATTATCCTGACATAGTAATCGGATGTGCGGGCGGAGGTTCAAACCTTGGCGGCTTGATGTCGTCATTTATGGCGGAAAAACTTGCGGGTAAAAGCGCGCCTTATTTCATTGCTGTTGAACCCGCTTCCTGTCCCTCAATGACTCGCGGAAAATTCGCGTATGACTTCTGCGACACGGGTATGACTACGCCGCTTGCGAAAATGTACACACTCGGCGCGACATACATACCCTCTCCGAATCATTCGGGCGGACTGCGTTATCACGGTATGGCTCCGATACTTTCACAGCTTTACCACGACGGTTTCATTGATGAAGCAAGAGCGGTTGAGCAGACCGAAGTGTTCAAAGCCGCAACACTTTTTGCGCGGCACGAAGGCACATTACCTGCGCCCGAATCTGCCCACGCTATAAAGGCGGCGATTGATGAAGCCCTAAAGTGCAAGGAAACAGGTCAGGCAAAAACAATCCTGTTCGGCTTGTCGGGTACAGGATATTTTGACCTCGGCGCGTATATGCAGTACAACGACGGCACAATGTCGGATAAAACCCCCACCGACGAAGATCTCGAACGTGGGTTTGCGGCCATTCCGAAAGTGGAGTAAGTGGATTAAATACTAAGCATACAATCGAGCGAGATGAGAACCGCCTATCCTGCCGACGGGCAAGGGCAGCCTAAGCCGAGTTACAGCTCAATTAAAAAGGCCCCCGTCTGTCTGTCAAATAACAGTCAAACGGGGGCATTTAATCGCACATAAAAATATCACTTAAAAACGCAACCTAAAAATCTTAAAAATCAATCCCCAGAGCGCCCATGAGCTTGCTGAGAGAAGGCATATCAGGCAAAAGCAGGACGTTTGCGTTTGTTGTTTTGCCCTCAATTTCCAATTCGTTTTTCATAAGAAGAAGCGAGTCGCCGATATTCGCAAAATAGATAGACGGCACGCTCATAATTGAACCGAGCATATCAAGACACGCTTGGGGAGGGGAGATGTCGATAGTCATATCAGTCATTTCCGCGACCGCAGCGACGAAAGAAGCCGACATGATGTTTGAACATTCGTTGATTACCGAATAACCCATCTCATCAAGCTCCTCATGGCTCTTGATGTCGGTAAACATAAGCATGTTCACCAAGTCGCACACGACTTCAATAGGCAAGAGAAACATCATCATGCCGCTCAGACCTTCGGTGAGAAACAGTAAAGTGCCGACCATAATTGCTTCAGGTCCGCCGAGAGCCTCCGTAGCCTCGTTGAACCCTTTGATACTGATTTCCGGTATTTGAATATCTACTTTTTGTCCAATCATACGAGAAAGCGCGGATGCGGCATTACCCGAACCGATATTGGCGATTTCCCGCAAAACATCAAGATGAATCTCATTTATATTGTCAAGTGTACCCATGTTGTATTAGCACTCCTAATCACGAAAAAATTTACGCCTGTTATTCTATCACACGAAACAGCCGCGTTCAAGCATTTTTTAAGAGTGAGTGTTGAATAAATGTTGAATTTGAGGATTGCAAATTGAATTGAGGCTTGAATTTTGAATGTTGACTTGCAAACTTGTCTTTCTGCATTACCAAACCATCCGCCCGTTCACTGCCTTTTCGTGCAAAAATGCCGACCTGATACCTGCCTTTTCGTGCAAAATCGCCGACCTGACACCTGCCTTTTCGTGCAAAATTGCCGACTTGATACTTGCCTTTTCGTGATTTATGTGTTATGCTACAATCGGCAGGGGATATTATTAGCGCAGGAGGTGATACGATGAACACACTTAAAAGAAAAATATATGATGATTTACTGGCATGGAAAAAAAGAAGCAACGGAGCTACCGCACTGATGATAGACGGTGCAAGACGTGTCGGCAAGAGTTTTCTATGCGAGCAGTTTGCAAAGAACGAATATAAAAGTCATATCATTATTGATTTCGGGAATGTTCCGAAAGATATTTTAGATTTGTTTGAAAACGACAGCTCCAACCTTGATTTATTTTTTACGAAGCTGTCTGCGTTCTATTCAAGAACTCTCTACGAGAGAGAGTCTGTTATTATATTCGACGAGGTGCAGCAGTTTCCGCACGCAAGACAGCTTATCAAATACCTTGTTGCTGACGGCAGGTATGATTTCATCGAAACAGGGTCGTTAATAAGGCTTAAAAAGAATGTTCAGGACATTATTATCCCGTCTGAGGAAGATAATATCGAAATGTTCCCGCTTGACTTTGAAGAGTTTTTATGGGCGTTGGGCGACAATGCGACCATTCCGTCGATTAAGCAGAGCTTTGATTCAAAGACCGCTTTAGGGCAGGCACTTCACAGGAAAATCATGAACGATTTCCGACAGTACATTCTTGTAGGCGGAATGCCGCAGGCTGTACTTGAATATGTAAAAACCAAAGATTTCAAAGCGGTTGATATTGTCAAACGTCGGATTCTAAAGCTATATCGTGATGATGTTTCCAAGTTCGCGAAGGGTTATGAGGACAAGGTCTTTGCAATATTTGACGGGATTCCCGGTCAGCTTTCTAAGAAAGAAAAAAAGTATCAATTATCATCTATCTCCAAACAGGCTCGTTTCAGAAGCTACGAAGATTCATTTGTTTGGCTTAATGAAGCTATGATAGTAAATACCTGTTTTAACGCAACCGACCCGAATATCGGGCTTGCGCTTTCTGCGGATTATTCTACGCAAAAATGCTACATGGCTGATACGGGGCTTTTGATAACTCATACCTTTATGGACAGCCCTTACGTCGAAAACGATTTATACAAAGCAATTCTCTTTGATAAGCTCAGTATCAATGAAGGTATGATTATGGAAAACATTGCCGCCCAGATGCTTAGGAGAAACGGTCATAGGCTTTACTTCTATTCTCGGAGCGATACAAACAACCGTGAAAATCACATGGAAATAGACTTTCTGATAACAGAAAAGAAAAAGATTGCTCCTATCGAGATAAAATCCGGCAGCTATAAATCCCATTCATCTTTGGATAAATTCAAAGAGAAATTTTCGTCTAATCTCTCGAATTTATTTATTCTTTACACAAAGGATGTAATGATTAAAGATGATATTATCCACCTGCCGATTTATATGGCGATGTTTTTGTGACTTTCCAATAGGTTTTAGTATGAGTATGTTGTTATTTCACGAGCCCTCTCTTGCAGGCGTTGTCGAACTCTAAATTTTTTGAATGTTGACATTTTGGACAATTTTTGAAGTTTAAGGGGCAGAAAATGTTGACACATCGTGCTTTATAAGATAAACTTACCGCAAATAAAGTGTTAACAGCGAGCACGATGAGAACGCCAATAACAGCGAGAACGCCAAGAACAGCGAGAACGCCAAGAACAGTGAGAACAACAAACAGCAAGCAGTAAGGAAATCAATATGAGCTTCAAAACCGCGTATGAAAAATTTTGCAAAAAGCTACCCGTGAGAAAGGCGATTGCCTTATTGGTGTGTGTCCTTTTCATCTGCGGCTCGCTACTTTCCGCCGCGCTTACAATACGTGGCGCGGAGCATGACCATAATATCTCGCGGTTTATACAGCATGAGCATAATAACGCAAACGAAAGCAGTTGCGCCGCCTGCACTCAGTCGCAGATTGCAGTGAGCTTGCTCAAATTCTTGTCAGCCGTTTTGATTAGCACGGTATTTATTTACGGCAGTATCTCCGTCATTCTCACCGCTGTGAAAACCGTTGCAGTTTATTCAAAGTTTCAAAATCCTGTTTTATTAAAAGTCCGAATAGATAATTGAATAACCTCCGATTTGAATAGCTTATGCCTGATTGCGCCGTCTGCGGACGAACACAGCTCGCCGCTTGCGGGAGGTCGAAGCTCACCGTACTTGCGGGCGACTGAAGATTGCTCCTGCGGGATGCAACGGGATGCAATGTAAGGCGAGAGATTTTTCGCATGAAAACTCAAACAAATTCAAATATACGGAGGTTTCAACATGAAACGATTTATTATAATTTTAACGGCAATTTCCCTGCTTATGATACCCGTGCTTGCAGGGTGTGGCAACCAAACCGACAGTGAGCGGAACACACCCGACCCTGCGGGCAATCCGAGCGCGACAGCCGAACCTGCGGGAACAACGAACACGACAGATGATGTAATCCCGCCGCCCCTCCAATCAAGCAAGAACCTCAGCATAGTTTGCACCGTTTTTCCTATATATGACTGGGTGCGAAATATCATTGGGGAAAATGCGGATAATATAGAGCTGATTCTGCTTTTAGACAAGGGCGTGGATATGCACAACTACGCGCCGTCATTTGAAGACATTGTCAAAGTATCAGGCTGTGATTTGTTCATCTATATCGGCGGCGAGTCCGACGAGTGGGTAGAGGACATTGCGGCGGCAAACCCAAACAGAGTTATGCTCAATCTGCTTGAAGAATTAGGCGATGCGGCAAAACTTGAGGAAATCATCGAAGGAATGGAGCATGACCACGACCATGATAATGACAACGACCACGATAACGACCATGACAACGACCACGACGATGAATACCGTTATGACGAGCATTACTTTACGTCGCTGAAAATGGCGGAGCTGTGTTCAATAATCATAGTCGATGTGTTAAAAGCGTTGGATTCGGAGGTTGCGGATAAGTATGCAGATAATCTGTCGTCATACCTTTCACAGCTCAGAGAGTTAGATGCCCGGTATGAGAAAATGACCGCAGAGGCTCCTACGAACACGATACTCGTCGCTGACCGTTTCCCGTTCCGCTATCTCGCTGATGATTATAACCTGAATTATTACGCCGCCTTTAGCGGTTGCAGTGCGGCGAACGAAGCGAGCTTTGAAACAATTGTTTTTCTCGCTGAAAAACTGGGTGAGGTAGGGCTGCAATTTGTCTTGGTTACGGAAAATTCGGATAAATCCATCGCAAACGCCGTTATTAACGCGACAAAAGACAAAGACCAAGCAATTCTTGTGTTGGTGAGCTTTCACGGAGTAACGGCGGCAGAAGTCGCCGCAGGCTATACTTTTCTCGGAGCTATGGAAGAAAATCTGGAGGTATTGAGGGAGGCGTTAAGTTGATGTCAGCACTGATTTCATGCAATAATGTTACGCTCGGCTACGAGGGAAAGGCGGTACTCCGCGACCTTTCGTTTACTGTTAATGCGGGGGATTACCTCTGCATTGTCGGTGATAACGGGTCGGGAAAAACCACGCTTATGCGGGCTATTTTGGGGTTGCAAAGTCCAATGTCCGGTCAAATCATAATGGGGGACGGCGTGGCACAGACAGAGATTGGGTATCTGCCGCAACAGACCGTTGTGCAGAGGGATTTTCCCGCAACGGTGGGGGAGATTGTACTTTCCGGTTGTCTGAACCGTTGCGGATTACGCCCGTTTTACAATGTCGAAGAAAAGCAGACAGCGGAGCTAAACATGGAAAAGCTCGGCATCATAGGTCTGCGTCGCCGCTGTTATAGAGAGTTGTCGGGCGGTCAACAGCAGAGAACACTGCTTGCAAGAGCCTTATGCGCCACGCAAAAAATAATCCTGCTCGACGAGCCTGCGGCAGGGCTTGACCCGATGGCAAGCGAGGATATGTACGGGCAGATTGCTATGTTAAACCGCGAGTCGTTGACCGTGATAATGATTTCGCATGACATTTCTGCGGCAATAAAATATTCCACACATATTCTAAAGGTAGGTAATAATCAAGATTCTTTCTTTGGAACGACCGAAAACTATGAAAAACTCGTAAAGGCAGGGCATGACAATGGGTGATATGAGCTTGTTTGAAACAATCAGCTTTTACTTCGTAAACTTCGCGCTTGTGCGTTACGCCTTGATAGTCGGCGTTTTAATTGCGCTATGCTCCTCGCTTTTGGGGGTTACATTAGTGCTTAAACGGTTTTCCTTCATCGGGGATGGGTTGTCCCGTGTCGCTTTTATGGCGGGTGTTTTAGCCTCAATAGTCCACATTGTCCCGATGACAAGCGAAGCGGGAGCGGTCGTCAACGCCATGCTGACCTTTATTTTGCCGCTGACTCTCACGGTGGTTGTTGCAATTATCTTGCTGAACATGGGGCATAACTCAAAAATTAACGGTGATGCGGCGGTTGCAATGATTTCAGTCGCCGCCCTCGCGGCAGGGTATATGCTGATGAATCTGTATTCCAAGTCATCGAACATCACAGCGGATGTTTGCGCATCACTGTTCGGAGCGACGAAGATTCTTACACTGAGCCGCGTGGAGGTTTGGATGTGCGTTGTAATGTCAATTATCGCGACCACGTTTTTTGTATTGTTTTACAACAAAATATTCGCCATTACCTTTGACGAAAACTTCGCAACGGCAACGGGCGTGAAAGCAAAAAAGTATAATATGTTACTTTCAATCGTGATAGCAATGATAATAGTGCTTGCGGTGAACTTAGTGGGCGCGCTTTTAATTTCCGCGCTCATAATATTTCCCGCGCTCTCGGCAATGCGGGTGTTCAAGAGCTTTATTTCGGTGACGGTCGCATCGGTGATTATCTCGGTAGTCTGCGCGGTGCTCGGTATTTTGGTTGCGCTTTTGCAAAGCACCCCTGTCGGGGCTACCATTGTTATGGTAAACGTAGCGGGATTTCTGGGGTTTAGTTTAGTCGGTTTTGTAGTAAGGAGGGTTCACGCATGAGTAAGGGAAACGAAATGAGTAAAAAAGAACGCCGCGAGGCGCAACGTCGCGAAGAGCAACGCCGCAACGCGGCGCGGAAAAAGGCAAGGCTAACGAGAACTGTAATTATTGTTGCTTTGATTAGTGTTGTTGCGGTTGTGTCGCTTATCCTGATTTTTAAGCCAAAATCCGAAAGCGGCGAAAACGGCGGCAGTTCAAACGGTTTAGGCGGGACTTCTGACGGCGTTTCAAACAGTTCTGACGGCATTGATTATGACTTGGCAAGTTTAGACGGTCTGATGAAATATTCAGCATTCATAAATATTGTAAACGACCCCTACCTGTATGAGTCAAAAACCTTGCGTATTGACGGTATTAACGACCCGTATTATCTCAGCGAGGCTGATAAGTGGTATCAATTTCTGCGTATTGAGGGTGATGTATGCTGTGCTGAGTATATGATGTTTAGGACGAAAGACGACAGCTACCCCGATGATTTTCCGCAGGGCGAAGCTCCGCTTACGGTAACAGGAGTGTTAAGGAACTACCATGACACGGAGCTTGGCAACCTCATGTGGTACTTGGAGGTCATAGAGTTTTCGTGGTGAAGCGTTGCGGTTAAAACGCGTTGCGGCAAAAACGAGCTGTGTTGGAAATGCGTTGCGGCGAAAGCAAGCTACGTTGGAAACGAGTTGCGGCTAAAAACCCAAGCTGTTACGACAGCGTAATCTTCAAGCAAAGGGGGTAGGGGGTTCTCTCTACTCCCTTGAGATTTACGCGAAGCGCGGTTTCGTCACGCAAAAATGCAACGGGGGCGGCGTTGCCCAAAAGCGTTACTGATTCAATTTTGTAATCACCGCCTGAGTAGGGCGGATTTTTGGTTTTTCTGAGAGATTTTATGCTTATCTCGTTGCCGCCCCTGCCGCCGTCTGCAACAGTCATGCCGTCTGAGCCGTCGCTCATAGCCTTGTCGTCGGGGAGCTTCATAATAAACGCATAGACACTTCCGCCTTTGTAAGTAAAGCGTATATCCTCCGAAGTATAAACAGTGTTGCTGTCGCTGTGCATTTCGCCGCCTGTTTCGGTTTTCGCTCCCTCGCCGAAAACAGTCCAACATGACGTGCCGTAAATACCCTCACCGTTTTGCTCCAGCCACTTACCGACACAGCGCAGAATATTCACATCCTCGTCTACTATGACCCCGTCAGCTCGCGGCCCGATATTGAGCAACAGACGACCGTTCTTACTTACGGCATCAACGAGGGCGCAAATAATATCCGCAGGCTCTTTATACTGATTGCCCGTAGTGTAACACCATGAGTTGTGGGCGGTCGCCGTACAGCCCTGCCACATACGCGGGCACATTTCATCGAGCCGCCCGCGCTCAACGTCGAGTATAGCAGCACCGAGAGGAAACGCATAGTGTTTGTAGTTTATGGCGGCAGGGATTCCCAAATCAAAAGCACGGTTATAATAATATGCCGCAAACTTTTTGAGGTATGGTCTAAAGCCCAGATTATGCACCCACCAATCGAAATAAACAATTGATGGGCTGTACTTTTCAACAAGCTCAACCATACGGCAAAGCCAGTCCTCTGCGTGTTCACGGGTGGGCGGACACTCCTCGATTTCGTGCGAAGCCTGACCGCCGCCTGCCTGTTGAGCTCCGTAAAACGGGGGTGGGGGACAAAGTGCCGTCTGTTTCTGTCGCTCGTCGTTTTGCAACGCCGCCTGCTCCTGTCGTTCGCCGTTTTGCAACGCCGCCTGTTCCTGTCGAACGTCGCTGTCAAATTCAAGCCCGCCGTTAAAAAACCAAGTGTGTTCGGCGCGGTGGTATGACAACGAAAAAGTCAGCCCCATCTTCTCTGCGGATTGCTTCAGCTCGCCGAGCACATCTCGGCAAGGTCCCATTCGCACCGCTGTGTACGGTGTTAACTCGCTGTTGTACATGGCAAATCCGTCATGGTGTTCGGCAACGGGCATAACATACTGTGCGCCCGATTCGGCAATGAGCGACATCCACTCATCAGCATCGAAATTCTCGCCCTTAAAGAGCGGGATAAAGTCCTTGTAGCCGAAGTCCTTATGCGCCCCGTAGTTTTCCACATGATGCCGAAACTCAGGCGAGTCCTTTATATACATATTGCGGGAGTACCACTCGTTGGCAAACGCGGGTACGCAGTAGACTCCCCAATGAATAAAAATACCGAACTTTAAGTTTTGATAAAAATCAGGTTCTCCGTAACTGCAAAGCGATTCCCAAGAATCGGTATATGGTCCTTTTGCGATAGTGTTATTTAATATGTCTAAGTATTTCTTCATAATTGACTTCCTTTCCGATTACTGTTCAGAGTTATTATTTTTTGAGCGGTCGCTCTTGTTCAGAGATATTATTTTTCTCGCTTAACGGTATCCGCGCCTTGTCGCTCTAAGGCTCATTCGGCAGCCGCGTAAACTCGCTACGCTCAAACAGTACGCGGCTATGGAGATGCCGGAATTTCACCAAGAGCGTTCAATACGCTCCACCTAACCGCTCAAAAAATAATAAGCTCTAACCGACAATACATTTTAGCGAAGAAAATAATATTCTCTAATCAGCAACACTCTCTAAACCAAAATCTTTACGTCCACACCGACGAAATCCCTGTTATCGTCCAACAAAACACGAACCCTCGATAAAAATTCCTCTGTCTGCTCCAAAGCCCTGCCTGTGTAGGCCTTAGCGTGAAGCAAAGAACTGATTTCCTCGTCGCTCAAATCAAACGCCTTGTCCGCCTTGATACGCTCTATCAAATCGTTTTCACCGCCGTCATTTTTGACAATTTTTCCCGCTTCTATCGAATGAATGCGTATTTTCTCGTGAAGCTCCTGCCTGTCGCCGCCTTTTTTAACGCAGTGCATTAAGATATTCTCGGTGGCGATAAACGGTAGCTCGGCGGCGAGATGTTTCTCAATCATCTTCGGGTAGACGGTCAGCCCGTCGGTTACGTTGATGTAAAGGGACAAAATCGCATCAACCGCGAGAAATGCCTGCGGGATGGATACGCGCCTGTTGGCGGAGTCGTCCAAAGTTCTTTCAAACCATTGAGAGCTTGCTGTGAGAGCGGGGTTTTGTGCATCAACTATCACCAAGCGGGCGAGCGATGCTATGCGCTCGCTTCTCATGGGGTTTCGCTTATAGGGCATCGCGCTTGACCCGACCTGCGCGATGTCAAATGGCTCGTCAACCTCTTTTTTATGCGCTGAAAGTCTTATGTCGTTTGAAAATTTATACGCGCTTTGGGCGATACCTGAGAGGACGGAAAGCGTGTAGTAATCGACCTTTCGCGAGTAGGTCTGCCCGCTGACGGGATAAACCTCGTCAAAACCCATTTTCCGAGCGATTTTCTGCTCCAACTCTATGACATTCTCGTGGTTTCCGTCAAAGAGTGCGAGAAAGCTCGCACCTGTTCCCGTAGCTCCCTTGCACCCGAGCAGCTTGAGGTTTCCGAGTACAAAGTCAAGGGCTTCAAGGTCAAAGAGCAAATCCTGTATCCACAGGGTTGCGCGTTTTCCGACGGTTGTTGGCTGTGCCGCTTGAAAATGGGTGTAGGCAAGGCAGGGGAGCGATTTGTGTTTTTCGGCGAAATCACAGAGCTTCGCAATGGTGGCCAGCAAGAGTTTTTTAACGAGAAGGAGTGCCGAGCGTTGCAAGATGATGTCGGTGTTGTCCCCGACAAAGCAGGATGTCGCTCCAAGATGGATTATCGGAGCGGCAAGCGGGCACTGCTCTCCGTAGGCGAGAATGTGCGCCATTACATCGTGCCGTGTTTCGCGCTCGAACCTGTCGGCGGCGGGGTAATTGATGTCGGAGATATGCTCTTTCAGTTGCTCGATTTGCTCCGCGCTGATGTCTATTCCCAACTCGCGCTGGCTTTCGGCAAGTGCAGTCCACAGCTTGCGCCATGTGGAAAATTTATTGTCGTCGGAAAAAATATGTTGCATTTCACGGCTTGCATACCGCACGCAGAGCGGGTTTTCGTATTTGTCACGCATTTTGAAGCCTCCTTAAATAGAGCAGTTGTTCATATTTATCACGCATTTTGAAGCCTCCTTAAACATTCGGCATAGATTTCAGAGGTTTTTGTAAGCACCTCATCGGGTACGCTGTTAAACTGCATTTCACCGCCTATTTTGTTGTTGAGCAACCAGTCGCGCACAAACTGTTTATCATAGCTTTTTGGCGATACGCCCACCTTGTATTCGTCAAGATTCCAAAAACGGCTCGAATCGGGGGTGAATATTTCGTCGGCAAGGACGAGATTTTTTTCCGAGTCCAAACCAAACTCGAACTTGGTGTCCGCGATAATAAGCCCTTTTTCGTATGCGTATTGATAGCAGACATCATAGAGCTTCAAGCTGAGGGTCTTTACCCGATTTGCCAAATCGCTTCCAAGCTCGGTTTCCATGTGCTTGAATGAAATATACTCGTCGTGCCCCACATGGGCTTTTGTCGAGGGCGTGAAAATCGGAGCATCTAATTTTTGTGCAAGCTCATAATTACCCGCTATCTTATGTCCGCAAAACTCCCTTTTCGCAGAGTACGCATCCCACATATTGCCGAACACATAGCCCCTGACAATGCACTCAAACGGAAGTATTTTCAGCCGTTTGACCAATACCGCCCGACGTACAAACTCGCGCTTTTGAAAAAACTCAGGCATATCGGAGAGGTCGCTCGAAATGATGTGGTTGGGGATTATTTCCTTTGTGCGGTTGAACCAAAACAGGGAAATTGCGTTAAGCAGCTTACCCTTGTTCGGCACGGTTTTCGGCAAAACCACGTCAAAGGCGGAAATCCTGTCGGTGGTGACGATGACAAGCCTGTCCTTCGATACCTCATATATTTCACGTACTTTCCCGTCGGCTATTTTCTTCATAAAACGCTCCTTTGTTGTTTTACACGTTGCATATTGTTGTTTTTTGCTGTGTTCCTTTCTGCCGCCCGTTTTGGTTGAAGTCCAAAAGGGGTTTCCTATTCTCCCGCGTGCTTTATGCCAAGCACGGAAAGCTCTTTTTCACACATTCCCACTCCGCGAAGCATGAGCCTGTTGCCCTTTAAGGCTTCAATCGAATTGATACCCATACCGCCCATCATCTCCTTTATTTCATGGTTCCACGCAGTCAGCAGGTTGACAAGCCGTTTATACCCGATTTCGGGATTCAGCCGCCGCACAAGCTCAGGCATTTGGGTGGCAATACCCCAGTTGCATTTACCCGTGTGACAGCTTCGGCAAATATGACAGCCGAGAGCCAAGAGCGCGCCCGTTCCGATATACACGCAGTCCGCTCCAAGCGCGATAGCTTTAACAATATCCGCGCTTGAACGTATGCTCCCGCCGACAATGATTGAAACATTATCACGAATACTTTCGTCCCGCAGTCGCTGGTCAACGCTTGCAAGCGCAAGCTCAATAGGTATTCCCACATTGTCGCGAATCCGTGTCGGGGCAGCACCCGTACCCCCACGAAAACCGTCCAAGGCGATAACATCCGCTCCGCTTCGGGCAATGCCGCTCGCAATCGCGGCGACATTGTGAACCGCCGCTATTTTGACAATGACGGGCTTTTTGTAGTCTGTCGCTTCTTTCAGCGAAAACACGAGCTGTCGCAAGTCCTCAATGGAGTAAATATCGTGGTGCGGGGCAGGGGAGATTGCATCGCTTCCCTCAGGAATCATTCGCGTGCGGGAGATGTCGCCTACAATCTTAGTGCCCGGCAAGTGACCGCCGATACCCGGCTTCGCGCCTTGACCCATCTTGATTTCGATTGCAACCCCCGCATTTAGATAGTCGGGATGAACGCCGAACCGCCCTGATGCTACCTGTACAATGGTGTTTTTGCCGTAGCGGTAAAAATCCTCGTGCAAGCCCCCCTCGCCCGTGTTATAGCAAATCCCAAGCTCCTGTGCCGCACGGGCAAGACTTTCATGCGCGTTGTAGCTGAGTGAGCCGTAGCTCATTGCCGAAAACATAACGGGCATAGAAAGCGCGATACCCTGTGGGAGATTGTTTATGATTTGCCCGTCGCTGTCACGCTCGATATTCTGAGGCTTCATTCCGAGAAAAACCCGTGTTTCCATAGGCTCGCGCAACGGGTCAATCGGAGGGTTTGTTACTTGTGAAGCGTTGAGAAGGATTTTGTCGAAATAAACAGGGTAATTTTCGGGATTACCCATGCCTGAGAGCAGAACGCCGCCGCTGTCAGCTTGACGGTACAGCTCGTCTATTGCCTTGCTCGTCCAGTTGCTGTTCTTCTTGTAGGTGTTGCCGCTTTTTTTGACCTTTAAGGCGCGGGTAGGGCAGAGGGCTACGCAACGGTGGCAGTTCACGCATTTTGCATCGTCGCAGACAATGTGGTTTATTTCTGCGAGGTATTCGTGGGCTTCGTTGGCGCACTGGTTCACGCAGGCGCGGCAGGTTATACAGCGGATGTCGTTTCTGACGACCTCATATTCGGGATAAATAAAGTTTACAGGCATTGTGCGCCCTCCTCTGCGTTGCAAGTTCTTTGCGCCGTGTCCGTGTCTTTTTGTGCGGGGGCTTTTTGCGTGCCGCCGTTTTGCGCGGTGTCTTTTTGCGCGGGCGTTTCGCCTTCACTTGCGCTGTCGTCCAAGCCGACAATTACAGGCTGACCGCCGCTCGGCGACCACACCGTATCAAGATTCGGCTCGACAATACGGATAGCGGCTTCTTCGCTCGCGATATAAACCAAATCGTCTTTTTCCCCGACGACCATACTCCGTAGCTTGAGCCTGTCGCCTAACGCCATTAACCCGCCGTCAAAACCAACAAGGATTGAAAAAGGACCCGTGATAAGCTGCGCGGAAAACATAATCCGCAGATACTCGTGTGTTTCCCGCATTTTCGGCGGCATTTGCTCGATTGTCTGCCAAAACGGAGCGGCGATAACAGAGGCGATTTCTGTGTAAGTCAGCCCCTTTTTCCTGTGCAGATAGTCTATTATATATGTGATGACCTCAGTATCGGTTTGCAGTGTGCATTTGTAGCCGTGCATTTCGATAGCCCGTCTGTTCGCGTCATAAGAAGAAATCTCTCCGTTATGCACGACCGAATAATCAAGCAACGCAAAGGGGTGAGCCCCGCCCCACCAACCGGGCGTATTGGTCGGATAGCGACCGTGCGCCGTGAAGCAGTACCCCTCATAATCCTCCAAACGATAGAACCGCCCCACGTCCTCAGGAAAGCCGACAGCCTTAAACACGCCCATGTTTTTTCCGCTCGAAAAAACGTATGCTCCGTTTATCCTTGTATTTATGCGAAAAACGCATTTCGCCGTAAACTCGCGCTCGTCAAGCTGACTGTCCGCCAGCTTCGTCGGCAGCGGGGTGACGAAATAACGCCAGATAAGCGGCTCGTCGGTGATTTCCTTGATTTTTCTCGTGGGAATTTTAGAAAGATTTACAATGTCAAAATGCCGCTCCAAAAACTCCTCGCACTCCTTTTTGCAAGCGGGAGTGTCGTAAAAAATATGCAAAGCGTAAGAATCCTTGTATTCGGGGTAAATTCCGTAAGCGGCAAAGCCTCCGCCAAGCCCGTTTGCGCGGTCGTGCATGACGGCGATGGAGCGGATAATTGTTTCGCCGCTCATGCGTTTGCCTGATTTGTCAAAAATTCCTGATATGGCGCACCCTGACGGAATCCTCACTTGACCTTCTCTTTGCATTAAATTTGCCTCCCGAAACAAAAAAATACGCCCACCGTATGATGTGCGTCGGTTCGGGCATGACTGCCGCCGATTTGCCGCCGAGTACATCATTCGATGAACGCCTTTGTTCAATGCTGTGATTATACTATGAAGACATTTTCCCTGTCAAGGGGAAATTTGGTTTTGGTTGTAGGGTATTTGGTTTTTAGCAAAAATGGGTTTGGTTCTGACCGTTTGGTTCTTAGTCGAGTTATACGCTACGAAAAACTTTTCCTCCTTAGAAAGCCGCATTATGCTTTTCAGCGGTTCAATATCAGAAAGCCGATAATTCACTAAATATAAATCATTCATAAATACCATACTTCCTTTGTAATATATCTTATATTATAATATCTCTATCATGTTAAAGCA